>ERZ651776.1463-NODE-1463-length-28104-cov-5.717844_pt1 | contig 28104 bp, 9 predicted proteins | sample MGYA00514761_ERZ651776 | MGnify/ENA metagenome assembly ERZ651776 | reverse complement strand
GCTCGTGAAGGTGACGAATGTCTCAAAGGTAGACACGGCGTTTCAGTGGAGCTTTGTGGAGGATGAGACGGCTGCGAAGGCGTCCGCCACCACCCGCAAGCCTTACATCCCGGTCAACCAGGTCTTTGACATCCTCCCGATTCGATCTCTCTTAAAACCGGGGGAGTCTGAAGATGTGGAGTTCGTGTACTACGGCCACAATAACCGGCGCTTCAAGGGAATGTGCGTTTGCGAAGTGGAAGGTGGACCTGAGTATGAGATCACCCTCCTAGGTGAGGCCTCCCAGGTGGGCTACAAGCTCGATCGCTCTCTTCTGGACTTTGGCAAGGTGCTGCACACAAAGTCAGAGGAACGGGAATTCTATATTGTCAACACAGGGAAGGTGGCGTTCAATTACTCCATTTCTCAGCACCTGGTCTCTCGTAAGTCACTGTTGCATATTTCCCAGCCGCAGGGGAAGGTCTTCCCTCATGAAAAGCAAAAGATTATGGTGCGCTTCTCCCCAGGGCTTCCTGAAAAATTCTTTGAGAAGCTTGTGCTGGAGATTGCGCATTTTGACCCGGTTGAGCTCCCCGTGTACGGGGAAGGTATCTACTGCCAATTGGCAGTATCTCTGCCCAGAGATGAAAAGGTAAACCCTTGGGGTCTTCCCTTGTCTTCCCCCTTGCCATCTTGGCCTGAGATTTTGGAAGACGCTCGGTGCAACCTTATCGACCCTTCTCCCCTCTTGTCGCCACCCAATCCCTCAACCCTCCCTCCTCCCCCGAATGCCACCTCTACGATATCCACGAACCTCATCGCCCCCCCGACCGCCTCGACCATGGCAAACTCTTCCCGCCCCCAGACGGGGATGAGCACCGGTCTCAGCGCAGGCCTCTCCTCGCCCGGATCCACATCTTCCCTTGGATTAGGAGAATCCCGCCCTACTACTCGTGGCACAACTCTCGGTGACGAATCTCGTCCGAACACCTCCAATATGCCCCCAAACAATGGCGGGGGCACCATTAATGGGTCAAATCCGTTTCCAATCCTAGACGCCTATCCTCTTGAGGGCATGGAGGAAAGGGCGAAGAGAAGGGAACCGAGTCCGATGGAGATAGAGATGGAGGCTAACAGGCTCGTTTTTTTGAGACACATTCAAGAGAAAGAGAGAAGGGCTGAGGTAGAGACAGGAAAGGGGGAGAAAAGTGGCGAAGTGAACAATCCCAGTGGCAGAGACCAAGGTGCTATCAATCCTGAGAGTGACAAGGTCAACCCTGAGAGTGACAAGGGTACTACCGATGACATTGACGGTAGCGGTGAAAACAGAAACGAAGATGCTGTTGTTGTACCTCCTGCGGTTATCTCCCCAATTGATGAGGAGAAGAAGGAGGAGACGACACCTCGTCAGACTCCCCCGAAGAAGGCGCTTGGCAGGACCACAAAAACGAAGTCATCTGGAGGTGGAAAAATAAAAAATGCAGATAAAGAAGACGACGGCTTCATCATTGCGCGCCACTGCTGTGACTTTGGACACATCGTTGTGGGACAAACAAGAAAGCGCACCTTTAGGATCACAAACACCTCGCCCCTCGGTCAGCTCTCTTGGGTGTTTGACAAGAATTTGCTGGCCGGAACTGGTTTCTCCCTGGAACCCGAGAAGGTGGTTCGACTGCCGGAGAAGCAGCACGTCAGTTTCAACGTGACTTTTACGGCAAAGAAGAATGCCGTTCTAGGAGAGAGAGAGGTAGTGGTGCCCCTATTGGTGAAGAATGGCCCGGCAATGACCATCATCCTCCGCAGTAATGTCACAGTGCCGGAGATTAAAATGTCTGGAGAGACGATGGAGTTTGGTGACGTGTGGATCGGGGAGTGCAAAAGGATGTACCTCCAGCTGGACAATGTGAGCCCCGTCCCTGCTGAGTGGGACTTCAAGAAACCCATCGGTTCGACGAGGGACGAAGGACGCTTTGAGGTACATCCCAGGGGGGGCACGCTGATGCCGGGGGAAAAGTGCAATGTCAGCGTTACCTTCTCCCCTGGGGACGAGCGCCCACACCAGCTCAAGGTGCCCTTGAAAATCTCAAGCGGGAGTAGAGCCAAAGAAATCTTGTTGTTGGGAGGGGGGAAGCAGGTACACGTCACTCTCAACCCGTCTTTTGCTGAGCTTGGACCTATGCTGCCAGGGACTGAGGGTGGGGTAGAGAGGGTTGTTGAGATGACCAATGAATCTGGGAAGGCAATCGAGGTGTATTCAGTGGACTTTGACAAAAGGTTTTTGGAAGAAGAGGAGGTGCTTGCCAAAGCTGGAGGGTACGGAGAAGATGGGGTGATGCAGCTGCCCGTTAGAGGGATTGGAGAGGGGTTACCTGAACACATCGTCAAGGAATGGGAAGAGAGGATGGAAGTTGAGAAGAAATCCCAAGAGAAGAGGGCTAGGAGAGCCAAGAGAACCCAAAGAGAGGAGAGGGAACGTTTAAGGCAGGAAGCCATCGATAATGGCGAGGATCCGCCGGCTGCTGGAGAGGAAGATGATATTTTAGAGGACACCTCTTCCTCTGACGATGATTCCGTGGACGCAGAGGGTGTTGAGGCCGCCGGTGGCTCCGCCCTCTTGCCCTCCACCCCCCGATGGTCCCTCCCGCCCTCGGCACGGTCGGTGGGATCTTCCACGGACTTTGTTGTTTGTGGACCACCCTTGAGCGGAAAGTCTTCGCTCTGCAAAGCGTTGGGGAAGCATCTAAGCTACCCTGTCATCACGCTGGATGGAATTGTGGAGGAGATAACTCAGAGGGACTCGGAGCTTGGTGGAAAAGTCAGGGTGTCACTGGGACAGAGGACCAAAAAGGAGGAAAGGGCCGTGGCCAAGCGCTTGAAGACACTTGAGGAGATCATTTCGAAGGAAAAGGAGGACAGAGAGGCTGAGAAGGCGGCTAAGGCCAAAGGAAAGAAGGGGAAGAAGGGAGAAGAGGAGGTCGTCGAAGAGGCGGGGTTGTCTCCTTCTGAGAAAGAGCGGGATGAGTTAATTAATGCCTCCGGCCCGGGGAAAGACCTTCTGAAGGAAATACTTGAATGGAAGATCGGTAGCGAGGAGTGTGGCTTCGGTTGCATTGTAGACGACCTTCAGTCTAGTTTTGTTTCACGAGGAGAGGCAGCAGAAGTAATCAGACAGGCCCTACCAAACTCCATCTTAGTAGAGCTCAAGGCTGATGAAGTCACTTATGAAAAGAGGATGAGAGAGCTGGTTGAGATGGCAACAGAGGATTATGACGAGTTAAAGGAAGAATTCGTTACTTCGTTTGAAGGTGAGGACCGAGGTGAAGGCAAGGAGGAGGGAGGAGGCTTTGACAGGCAAAATGGTGATCAAGATCAACCGGGCCCCTTGAACTCTTCTCCGCGCTCAAGAGCCACCGGTGCCAAGGGAGAGCGTCCGCCTGCTGTACCTCCGACGCCAATGACCATGATGACCGAGATTCCTGTCACAGAAGAAGATGTTGAGAACTTTGTAGAGATGGACGAGATGGAGTTGTTCACTTTGAGTGAGACTAATAAGAGGCACTACTGGGCTTGTCGCGATGCAAGTAGGAAAAAAAGGTTTGAAAAAGCGATCGATGTGAAGGAACGGGTCGAGAGAGTTTGGAGGGGAGACGTAGGTGGTTTGGTTGGGAAGGATTCTGGCGAGGAACAAAACGGAGATAACGAGGGCGGCAATGACGGTGCGCCTCTAGGTCAGACTATTGTCACCGATGTCGATGTGGGCAAAGGTGACGGAGGCAAGAACTCCGATAAGGACACTGACAGAACATTTGAGAATTTCTTTTCGTACAATGCGGGGATGGCAAGTTGCAGGGAGCTGTTCTCCCCTCCCCTCCCTGTTAGAACCGATGGCAGAGAAAGCGTTGGAGAAGAGGGAAAGACGGAAGCAGCGGAGACAAACGAGGGCGCCGATGAAAGAGCAGATGAGCTAAGGGACGACATGGTAAACTCATTACTAGATGAAGGCGCAAATGCGGCAACAACGAAGGCTCCAACCACCTTCATTTCCTTCCCCATTCCGTTATCTACTGCAATTGCTGATGTATCAGATCAATTCATTGCTGCTCTGCCGTCGCCAATAGTCCCTCCACCCGCTCCTGGAGCCCTACTGATCCCCAATCCTACGACAAGGATAATTGTGAAGAGGCCATATCCGAGGATGGAGATTACCCCAGTCTACACCGAGGAGAAGGGATTCCAGATTCTGCCGCCCCCTGCGGAGGATGGCAATAAAGAAAAGGATGACGACTGCGGTAATGCTGAGAGCCACGCAGAAATCTCCGAAGCAGACGCTATTAATATATCTACCCCCCCCACACGGTGGATTATTCCCGCACACAGTTCGATAAAGTTCACACTAAAGTTTCACTCTTCGTCTATCGGCCGTTTCGACGCTTCCTTGGGCTTCGAGGTGGTCGGAGGTGGTGCGCGTCCCTTTGCTCTTCCTTGCGCGGGTCGCTGCGAGGTCCCTACTATCAATAGTGATCCTAGAAATGTCTTTATGAACCGTGTCAAGCACAGGGCAATCGATGCACCCCCTCTCTCCAAGAAGTTCATCGTGAGCAGAGATGTGTACGAGTTTGGACCCTTGCTCACCTGGAAAACTCCCACGCTCATGGAGCAGGTGGAGCCTCCAGTGGAAAACGAGAGCAAGGACTCATCCGATCCTGTCCAAGTGCTGGACGTCAACTCCCCCTATAATCTGGCCGCCACAGCCCTTGCGACAAATTGTGAGTCATTTAGGGTGTCTAATAATGGGAACTTCCCGACAACAGTGTCTTTTGCCTTTGCTGAGGCCAAAAAGGCAGCAGAGGGAGGTGGCGCTGATCCCAACCCCAATGAGAATGTTTTTTTTGTGGATCCTGATCATGTTCGGCTGTCAGAGGGAGACACGGCGGACGTGAAAGTCTGGAGTTTCCCCACTGAAGACAAGACCCTGTATGAGGATAAGCTGATTGCCACGCTGGAGGACTCACCCTTTGCGACAGAGTTCAGCGTGTCTGCACTTGGGGCAAAGCCAACTCTCACCATGAGGGGCAAATGGAGTGACGAGGCGGACCTTTTGGATGCTGAAGCCGATGCCATAGAGATTTTAGAGGCCCCTGGTGCCGACAGTGAGAAGGGTGGGGAGGATGGAAATACTCCTATGTATGATGAGGCGACGAACGAAGCAAACAAGACTAAGAAGGCAGAGCTTCAAACCAAGGCCTTAGCCCTACGCTCCGATGCCGTTGCGGACTTTGACCGGCTGCTGCTGGGTCGGACGGAAGAGAACGACTTTGTACTCAAAAATGACGGAGTGGTACCGCTTTTGTGGAAGATAGATGCCTCCGACCTCGATGACATCGACGAGTTTAGAATTTCGCCGACCGAGGGAGTGCTCCAGCCGGAAGAAACTCAGCGTGTGGTCATAGGTTTCGAAGCTATCGTCGAAAAGGAGCTTGCCCCTTCAATTACTGTTCACTACAGCGACACTGAGGGGGGGTTCGAGTCTGAGAACCCTGATCGCTGCTACAGCTTTCCCCTCGCTATCAAAGCAGAGGCGTACTCCATCAAGGCTGTGGCATTTGAAGAGGATGATGATAGCAACGATGGGGTGATTGATTATGGGAATATGAGGGTCGGCGACACTGCGGTCAACAAGTTCAGCCTCCGCAACCGCGGAAAGTATGAGATAAGCTACAATTTCAGCTTCAAGCGTCCGTCTATCTCAAATAATTTCACCGTCTCCCCAATGGAAGGGAAGATTGAGCCCGGAGGCGCGGCGGAGATCTCTTTGACGTTTACCTCGAGCACAGAGACGACCCTTCGAAATAATCGTGACATTCGTTGTATCGTCTCAGAGCCCCACACAGGGGAGGCAATCGAGCAGTTCACAGTGTCAGTCTCTGTGGCCTCGTTTTACAGCCGGATCCGCCTCCAGCCTGCCAGGGGACTTAACTTTGGGGCGATAAAATACAACGAACCTCCTCGTCAACGTCGCTTCGAGCTGAAGAACGAAGGGCTCTTCGAATTTACCTTCACTGTGACAGGGCATGAGCCCGACGAAGAATCCCTGGGAGCGATAATTTCTGCGACTCCAGAGGGTCTTCGGCCCCCCGACTCCTCTCCAGGAGGTTCTGTCAAGACAGAGGACCGCACAGTCGGGCAGTTTACCATTTCTCCGGCCGGAGGAGTCCTTCAGCCGGGGCAATCCGTTAGCGTGGAAGTCATGTTCTCCCCCAAAGACAGCGCTGTGTTCCGTGAGGACCTCAAGATCCTCATCAGCGGCTGTGACGAGGAAGATGCCAACATCATCAACGCCAACGTTTACGAGTGTGTAGGAGAGAGCTGCTTTCCAGGCATTGTAAAGGACGAGTGGAGGTCAATTTTTGAGGAACAGACCGTCATTGGATCCTTGTCGGAGCTCAAAAACGTCAGTGAGAAGGGCAGCAACAAAATCTCTGCCACTTCTTCCTCGTCAAGCAATGGCAGCAGCGTCGGAAAGGCTGTGTTTGCAGAGGAGGACGTCCTCTTTGCCTTCGGTAATGTGATTTCTTCCTCGACGCAGCAAGAGAAAGGCACAGTGGAGAAGTTCAAGATTACCAACCCTACCAAGGTTAATGCCAGCGTTGGTTTCTCTCTGACTGCCAGCTCGGGCGGGCTACCCCAGGATGTAGATGTTTTTACCGTCCAGCCTACCAGCTGGGAGATACCTCCACACGAGTACCGGTATGTGTCCGTCTACTTTCGACCCCAGGAAATGCGACAGTACCGCAGCACCTTCCTGGCGACTGTCGCTGATGCCCACCCCTCCCAAGAGACAAGCAAGGGGGTAGGGAGTAAGATGCAGTTTGACCTTAACGGGGCGGGAACTCTTCCTTGTGTGAATGTCAAGTCTCCCAATGTCGCAAACGATGCAGGTGACCTTATCATGCCGTTTGGAAGCGTGGAGCACGGGAAGTCTGCCACACAGAAAATCATGCTCTCCAACAACGGGGTGGTACCATCCACTGTGCTTTTCAACTTGGAGGACGATAGCGGATGCATCGAATTCAAGAAGTCTAACGGGAGCGAAACGATGGAACCAGGAGAGTCGCGCGTCTTGGACGTTGTGTTCAGGCCTTCAGCGAAATGCCTGCAAGGAGGATCCGAGGTCGTCAGCAAGATTAATATGAGCGTCATGCACAATAACTTTGAAAGCGAGACTATCGTGATCACCGGGACTACATTTAGTAATGACTGCGTCATTGAAGATATTGGCGACACTGATGAGCTCAAATTTGACGAGGTGGATCTCAACGCTGTTGAAAACACAAGTGAGATCCACTTCAGCCTCCGTAGCCAGTCTGATGAGCCTCTTCGGTTTGAGTTTGGTACCCATGAGTGTTTTAACTTTATGCCCTGCGTCGGGCACCTGCCTCCTGGAGGTAGAAGGGATATTGTTGGCTATTTCGATACCAAGGGGGAGAACACCACTTTTTTAGCAGAGGAAGTTAGTTTCACAACCAACAAAATTGAGTACCTTGCAGTGGCTAATGATGGGGTCGATGCTGATGATGAGAGTGCTGCTGCAAATAAGGCTGCCTCGTTGTTGAAGGCGACTGTGACCGCCTGGGACGACAACATGAAAGAGGTCCGCCAGGCAACAGAGGAAGAACTTGTTGAGCTCTCTGCCGCCACCTCCAGCTCTACTGTCCGTTTCGTGGAAGAAATCAACGGCATAAAGATGGTGGAGGTTATGATTCCAGAGCCTGCATACAATAAGAAGGAGGGGATTGAGCCTCAGATACGACAGGTGAAATGCACAGGTATTGCTGGCGTAGCCAAATACGAGTGTGAAACTAAGTCGATTGTTTTTAAGCCTTCGGCCATGTTCCAGACACGGCAACACAAGTTCACTGTTTCCAACAGTGGCGAGACTCAGCTAGCGTATAGCTGGGATTTGGCTAACGTTCCTCTGAACCAGCGCCCTGTAGACGCCTTGCGGCCCGCATCTCCTCCAGTGCCCTGCCCCTTCACTATCGAGCCCTCTGAAGGGGCCATTGCTGCCAAATCAGAGCAGAATTTTGTTGTCAAGTTCAGCCCCCTGGAGGTTGATGATTTCTGCTATGTTGCTTCATGCAATATGCCGAGCTTGGAAACAGCTATGAGTAAGATTCGAGAAGCAGCCGCAAACGCTGATGTCGATGTGGACGCCGACGCCACCACAAATGCCGATGCACCTATGGATGCTGATGCCAATGATATCAAAACTCTAATGATTGGGCTGAGGGGGAAAGCATCTCGCCCAATAGTTCACTTTGAGCTGCCTGACCAAAATGATTACCTCTCCCGGCGCCCAGCCAACCTCCGAAATGAGCTTGGCTTATTTGGTCAGATTGAAGCATCTTCAGTCCGAGTCATTGAGATGGAGTCTCGTGGAACACGCGTCCGCAACACGAAGCGTTTCCATGTGGTCAACCCTACCGCAACAGCCTACCACTTCAACTGGGTTCCCCAGGGAAATCCGTCACCTGCATGGAGATGCACAACTTCCTCCGGGATGATTCTAGCCGGAAAGCGGGGTGAAATGGTGTTTGAGTACACTCCTGATGATGTCGATGTTGCTGAGTCATTCTATAAGTTTAAGATCGAGAACACTTCGGTTGATGAGTTGTTTCTATTCAGTGGTAGTGTGGTCGAGCCAGTTGTTACCTTCGACCGCCAGCGACTGGATTTCGGTGCCCAACTTCTTGGTGGTCTCTGCAACGAGACAGTTCACATCGTCAATGGTGAGCACCTCCCATTCAGCTTTAATTTTGATTTGATGAGCATGGGAGGATCAAGTGAGGTGCCCCCTGGCTTCCGCCGACCTGTCTTGGAGATCACTCCTATGAGCGGTCTTGTCCCGCCAAATAGCAGAACTCCCGTCAACATTAATTTTTCACCTGCAGAAGAGAAGTTCCATAACTTCAATCTTATTTGCGACGTTAGGAAGAAACCTAACCGTCTCAACCTAAATGTGAAGGGCGAGGGATATGCGGTACACAGCAAGATTATGCTGAATGAGGAAATGAAGGACGCCGGTAGCGGGGAGAGGGAACTTGTCTCTTCGAAACACGGAGTGAACTTCGTTGACTTCGGTGCTGTTCATTTGAATGAGAAACTGGTCAAGACAGTCAGTATCCACAACACTGGCAAATTTAACAGTGACTTCAGCTGGACTCGCTCCACGAACAACCCTATGCTTTCTATCGTGAACACCAACGAGACAACAAAGAAGGGGCGGTTGAGCACTGTCGGAAGTCTCAAGCACGGCGACCGCATCGTGTTCAACTTGGAATTTGCCCCTGTCGCTGAGACTGTCCTCGATGGGGGGTTCATTACTGTCACCATAGCTGGGCGCTACGAGTACATTCTACAGCTTGCGGGAAGTGGAGTCCGGCCAGCACTTCACTTCAGCTTTACCAACTATGACTTTGGAGCTTCTTTCATCACCGCCCCCGGTGCTCAGCTTGAACCTACCGAAACGGTACTTACAGTGACTAATGGAGACATGGAGAACTCGCTCTCCATCGATTGTGCCTTTGTTAACCAGCGGGCGCTGTCCGTTGACTGCAAGCCCACTGTGCTTGAGCCCGGGATGAGCGTTGAGATCCCCTTTTTGTTTGCTCCGAGAGAGGTCAAAGACTACTCCTTCGCTGTCCCCTTTTTGGTCAATGGAACGTCAAAGCAGATAGTCTCGTTACTCGGACGGGGTGTCTACGCCCGCCTGGAGCTCTTCGACCTCCATCAATCGCATGTTAACTTCGGGGCTGTGATGGAGGGTAACAGCGTTACCAAGAACGTCAAAGTAGTCAACAGATCTCTCGCAGAGCTCACCTTCAGCTTGGTCGATGAGACTAAGCCTGGGTTTGGGAAAGGTGTTTTGGAGAGCAACGATGTCTTAGTCAGTCCTTCGACCCTGACAACTTTGGGACCTAAGCAGAGCTGCGTGCTCAGCCTCACTTTTGCGCCCCAGCGACGCGTGCCAGCTTTCCAGGAAGACCTTCTTGTTCGCTACGCTGGCGAAACACGGAAATTGCTAGCCATTGCGGGGAGTGCCACTGGATTCGAGGTCATGCTAGAAACTGATGCTCTGCCCTTTGGAGTTGTGATGGCGGGAAGCTTGCGGTCAAGGAAACTCAACTTTGAAAATAGCGGGGATTTGCCGGCACGGCTTAAGTGGGTCGAAAGCACCTTTGGAGAGCACTTTAGCATTTCTCCTGTGGATGTCAACGTACCCCCGGGAAGCGAATTTGCCTTTGACGTGGTCTTCAGCCCCGAGGAGATCAGTGATGACCTCCGCCAAGAGGGTATCAAGCTACTAGTAGACGGGGGGGAACCGTTATCTCTCACTTGTACCGGAAGTTGTGTGCCTCAACCTGACGACAGTGTCAAGACTTTATCTTTTAGTAGCTTGGCAAGGAAGATGGAAATTCAAACTGTCGAGATAAGCAACCCCACGGACAAAGTCTGGACGTTAACACCGGTTATGAAGGGTGGTGACTGGCGGGGTTTAGATGAGATTAGCGTGCCTGGCAAAAGCAAGGTTGAGTATAAGGTCGAGTACTTCCCTTTGACGATGACTAGGGATGCTGTGAATGCCGATGCGGAGAACAATGTTGAGGCTCAGGACGCTGAGAAGCACATGGGAAGTTTATTTTTCGCGCTCCCGGACGGTTCTGCGCTTCTATTTAATCTAGAGGGTGTGGCAAAGGGTCCTGAGCCTGAGGCTAGAGGAGAGTACTCCTGCAATGCCAAGGAGATGCTGACCATTCCTCTGCCAGTGAAGAATTGGCTGAAGCGTCCCCAGAAGTTCACAGTGGATATCACTCTTGCTGACGAGAACGATGAGGGCGCAAGCACAAGCACGTTCCTGAGTGGAGCAAACCAGATTGACGTCCCAAGCAATGCCACAAGGGACTATCCGCTCCGTTTTTTCAGCTACAAGGAAGGCGTGAGAGCGGCCGTTTTGAAGTTTACAAATATTGAAAGTGGGGAGTATCTCTACCATGAGATAGCGGTCAAGGTAGGAGAGGCAGGAGTGCAGGAGAGTTATAAGATAGAAGCACCAATTCGCCAAGTGGCGAAGAAGATTATCACTATTGATAATCCTTTAGGGAGGGACAAAACTGTGACGTTTAAGGAGGACTGGTGGAAGTGTGAAAATGACTGTGTGCGCCTGAGCAGACTGGGTGAGATGAGTGGGAATAAAGAGGGAACCTTTGAGCTTGAGTACCGGCCCCTGCTGTTAGGTGCTACCGAGAAATGTCAGCTCATGTTTGATATTGAAGAACTTGGAACGTATAAGTATGACTTGGAGCTGGTGGCTTTGCCAACCAGCGCTAATTACAAACTTGCTTTCGAGTGTCCTCTTGGTGGCAAGCAGACGGAGAGCTTTACTTTCAGGAGTTACAATGGGGGAGGGAGTGTAGAGTACGATTGCGGCGTTGAAAAACCGAAGTTCTTTACAATCAACAGCAAGGTTAAAACGGAACCGTGCGAAAATATCTGGGACGGCCAGGATGTCAAAGTCACCGTTGAGTTTGAGCCAGAGGGACTAGGAGAAGTCAGGGATGTACTGAAGGTTAGACACCCTAAATTTGGCGAGTATGAGTGCGAGCTGATCGGCAAGTGCAAACCGCAGCTGCCTCAGGGTCCGTTTATAATTGAGAGTGGTGGCAGCAAGGATGTGGACTTTAGGAATATCTTCGATGAAGCGTTGGACTTTAGCTTTGTTGTCGATGATCCTCAGTTCACCGTGGGTGCCGGGGTTCTTAGTATCCCAGCTAGAAGCAGCAAGTCCGTGAGCGTAAAGTTCGTTCGCGATTCTGCTGCCGAAATGGCTGGCGCTGCTGGAAAGAGAAGTACAGACGGCAGGGTAGAGGCCAAGATGAGCGTGCGTTGCGTCAGTAAGTCTGAAGAGATTCCACCCTGGAGCTACTACCTACATGGCAAGTAATGAGGAGTGAGACAATGTAATACTACTGAAAAAAGCTAAATTGTGATTAGTAAGGGACTTTAGTAATTGTGTCGAGTGTTTTTTTATAGAAGACGGAAGAAGATTTTCAGGCAATATATAAGACGAAGAATTTCCAAGCAATATTGTGTTGCACCCAAGTTTTATTTTTTAAGGTGAAATTATTTTCAGATGCCCTCGGGTCCACTTTTTGTCGCCTCCCCAAAATTTATGAGATACTGCACATGCTACTTTTGCCAATTCTAAAGTAGTTATTACTAGCTGACCAATTTGGGAATGCTATTATGGCAGCTGTCATGTTGTCATTACTCCCCTTCGCCAAACAGAAGTCAAGCATCAATTCGAGCGCTTCGCCCAGAGTCTTTACTTCTGGCTTAGCGAGCGCGTCGTGGATAAATGACACTGCTTCTTGGCTCTTCATGACATCCCAGACACCATCGCAACAAATCAGCACAAACTCGTCCTCAGTATCACTCCTGTCATAACACATGAGGTCAGGTTTACAAGTGACAATCTGTTTATCAGGTTCAGCGAGCCCATCATCTTTGTACGAAAAGTCACCCAAAGAGCGTGCAACTCCGTGCATTGCATTTACGCGTCCGTTTATGACGCGTCCGCCAGCTTTGACAATTCGTTCCATTTCCGACTTTTTCGTGGGTTTGTGATCTGATGAGAGGTCCTTCGCCTTCTTGTTATTGCTTAGTACACACCTTGTATCCCCTGCATTCGCACAAATTACCTCATCTTCTGTAATAAATGCAGCACACACCGTTGTACCGCTGAAATCGTCGTTATTTGCGATCGGCTCGAGCGCAAGTAACTTCTTATCTACCTCCATGAAACCGTTCTTCAGAGCATCTGCAAGGCTCTTCCTCCTCTCCTTGATCTTTTTCTCGTTTTTGCTCCTCTTCGTGTTTAGATCTTTCTCAAGAAGGTGTGGGAGCATGAGTTGCGCGACCTGTTGGGCACAGTAGTCCCCACCATGCCCATCACAGACCATCATAAAGTGGAGGTCCTCTTTGGCGTTTAGTTTGATCTGGTGGGCATCCTCCATGGTCTTTCTCTTCCCCTGCATACCTGAGGCAGCCCCGTGATACTGTTTGCCAGATGACATAACTTCTTTGTAGATTTCGGTATGCTTCTCGGTTTGCGGGTCATTCAACAGGTGCTCAGGCATGGTGAGAGGGTGACAGAAAGGGCTCGTCAGAAAGAAGAGCCAAAGCTAAGAGGAAGGCAGGAAACGCGGCTCTAAAACGCCACCAGAAGTCGCTAATAACTCTTGGTTCTACACGATGACTATTCCTTGTCTGACAAGTACGTGGAAGATGGTGGGGTGAGTTTTTGTTCTTCCGGAGAAGTCAACTCAATTGGGAGTCTTCATTTAAAGTTAAGAACTTACCTGGAGATATTTATTCGGGATTGTCTTCAATTAGTATAAGAACGCTGAGGAACACTTTTTTCTCCTTGGTGGTTAACTTAGCTGTGTGTAGCGAACACCAGCTCAATTGGAGTTGTTGGTTTTTCTTCCTCTCCCCGCACACAAATAATGAAGACAGGTTAAAGGGCATGCAAGAGAAAAATTATTACCCTTATCCCGTTTACAGTCTGTATTTTTGTATTGGCCCACCTTTTTTTTGTTTGGTGCATGTATGGCAGAACCTATTCCAAATGACGTTCTAAACGACAACAATGAAACACCTTCTTCCCATCCAATATTGACTGCACAACCACCTATGGCCTCTGTTGATGAGAATCTTGGTTTTACTGAGAAACCGGTTGCTCCCGCCAGTGCCGATTCTTTGAGCAGTCAAACGCGCATTTCCATTAAACTCATGGATTGCAGCAACCTTCCCTCTTCAAATACTTCCAAGGTTGACTCTGAGCATTCTTCTTTGTTGGCAAAGGTGTGGTGCGGCGGCGTTCACGAATTGAAAGATCCCGCCGCACTGGCTGATGAGTTTCGCATCCAGGAGTCGTTCTGTGGAAGCCATATGAGTAACCCTCGCTTTGACTCTGAGCTGATTTTTCCCTTGGCTGTGGATACACTTGAAGATGTAGCTGCAGGGAGGGTTATGGTGACGCTCTCTGATGTGAAGCTAAATGAAGGTGGGGTGAAGGTAAATGATGGAGATAATTTGGCTCAAAGCAGTGAAATCGGACGGGCCATAGTCAGCTTTGGCAGCATATTCGAGAAGGGGAGAGTACTCAAAAATAGTGTGCACCTTAACAGCGAGTTTTTTTCTCTGAAAAAAACAAAAAAGAAGAGTATGGCCCCCAGAACGGACCCCAAAATACGGATGTCTATCTCCTTTTTCCTGAGTGACGAGATAAACGTTAGCAAGTTTACCAACGGGAGCTGTGAATCTTTCGTGGAGGTTGTGCACCTACTTAAAAAGCGAAACGGATGTGAAGGTAAAATGAAGAGAAGAGAAAGAAAGACAAACACGACTGATGGAAGAGTGAGAAGTCGTAGGGTTACTCGTGAGAGGAGTGATGGTAGTTACAGGGCAACGAGTTTGAGTCCGTCGAGATATGTTCATGAGCATCCAATCTTGTTGAGGAGCCCTCGAAACGAAGAAGTTGCTGCAGAGGCGTTTAAGGCGGGTAGCGAGGTTGACCATGAGCAAGAAGTACTGGATACAAAAAATGATTTTACCCGCAGTTCAACCCCCCCCGCCCCAGTTCAAATCCCAAACCCTCACTCTCGTGACCAACAACAACAGCAACAACATCAACATCAACATCAACATCAACCGTCACCCCCTAAACACTCTCCGAGGTTTCCCCTCCCAAATCTAAGTTCTAATAGCTACAAGCAAAACCAAATGAACAAGAAGGCTGCTAACGTATGGAAGAACAAACTGCTACAATCGCTCTCGCGCCTCGATGACAAGGATACACTTTTACAAGCGCTCGGAGAGCTGCACCAGATCATTTTGTTCATGCAGCCGCATCAAATTTCGACGTTCATCTACCAATTAAGTAAACAGTCGCAGACAGCCTCCCTTGCTGCTCGCAAAAGTCTCCTTCAGCTCCTCCAATTCCTCGCCACGCAACATCCGCAGCACTGCAATGCCAACAATATGGTTGACCTTATCGTCAAGCACGCCCGCCACCCAGAGCAAACCATTCAGCAGCAGTGTCAAAACACAATGTCTGCAATTGTGCGCCATGTATTTCCACATTCTTCCTTGAATAAGGATGGATCAGGACATTTCTTTTCGGCTCTCGACCCCCTCTTTGCTGTCTTCAGTGAGCAGACCACAACGACGAAAGAAACCGCCGGTGCTTGCCTTGCTGTTGCAATTCGTCCCTACGAGCCGACCCTGCCAGTTACAATAACAGCCAATGCTCGTAATCTCGAGGATGTTCGTCACGCCTTTCGAAGACTCGAAAAAGCGGGATGCAGAATTTCGCTACCTAAGGAAACTGTTGTTCTTCCGAACGGGTCTATCCTCCTTTTTGCCAACTCAGCGGCAAAGATTAAACTACTTCAAGAAACTCTCTCCAGTAAACAAGGTGTACTTCCTAGCAACTGGAAAGTAGAAGATTTCAGTAGCGTCGAAAAGTTTTTCCTCGGTGAAACCCTCTTCAAGCACTGCCGGTCACTGGAGAGCTACTTAGACATTTTGCTGCAAGAGATCATCGGCGCCATGTCGAGAAGTGGAGGGGCAGATGGAGAGCTCTTTCGGGGGGTTCAGCGACTCTGCGATAATGTCATCGAGTTTGACAATCGTTGTCCAAAGCTCAAGAGAATCTTAAAGCACTATCTACCGCAGCTCTTTGCCCGAGCGATCCCTTCTCTAAATAACAAAAATAAGAAAAAATGGAAAGAGAGAGTAGAAGTTGCTCTTTTTGTTGCTAAGGTCGCCTTTGCCGAGATAGACGATGAATTTTTGAGCAACAATTTGCAGCGAATCACTGATAGCTTAAAGAAAGCGAAGGCCGGTGTAAAGGGCGTCCGAGAAGCTTGCCAAGCGGCCTTGGACGCCTTAGGCGAGGCAACCTCCAGAAGGAAGGCAGGAGCTGGAGCAGATAGATCTGAAGAAGCGGCTGGGGGTATTGTTGATGATCAGAATAACGTCGACTTTCGCGAGCTCACAGATATTCCACCTATCAAGTTTGACGAGAATGAGCCCCAGGTTGATATCGACATGGGTTCTGTTGATGATGACGAAAATTTTCAAAAGAACGACAACCAAAGCATGAATTACACCGACAAAGAGATGAAGACTAAAAAGAAGAAATATGCCTATCAGCGCCGCAAACCAGGTGGTCTTCGTTCCCCCCGGCACGCAACCGCAAGTGGGAGCGGAACTGCCACCGTCCGTCTTCTCAAGGAGTTGGGGAACAAATCCGTCGCCATGCAAAGGAGCTTGGATGACTTAGCGAACGCAACTAAGGGACTGCAACAGAATGTCAGAGAAATTGAAGTTGAGGTTAGGGCTCCTGCAAGAAAAAAGAACGAAATAGAAGAGCAAATAAAAGCGGCGACTGTAGCTGCAGCAGAACAGCAACAACAAATGCAAAAACCTCTGAGTGATAAAGAAATTTTCTTTCGCAATCAGGGCATCGACATACGCTACGATGGGCATGTATCACTCTGGCGCGAGGTCCAGTGGTTATTGCACTGTGGAGAGGTAGAAACGGCATTTCAGAGAGTCCTTGACAGTTGCTCTAGGAATGATCTCCTCCGATTAATGGGCAAATCTGGGGCTTCTTCTCTTCGAAGAATCTCAGATAATACCCTAGTAAAGCTTATGAACCAGCTTTCAAACATGTTGACTGACGGAGTGTATGTAGATCATCTGTTACCCTGGATATTTACAATGGTGCAGACCAGCATGGTGAAGCGGCTGCCCCTATGCCTGAGAGAGAATATTGCTGGCGGACTGCTAAAACTCAGCGAGTCACCAGACGAGCATGGTGTGTTGGCTGCAAAGCTGCACCGGCATTTGAAGAATTAAATGATAATTATCTGTGACTATTTTGGCTAAAACCCAGGGTTTGTTTAGCAAAGAAATTTCATTCGTAAAAAGATTTCAAACAGTGTCAACGTGCATCCCTCCCCTCTTATTTGTGCCATTATTATTTGCGTTGATTGTGACGCAATTTACACAAAGGAGCCAATATTCCGAGAACATTACATCGTCCCCAACGTTTCTCTGTTACAGCGAGGGGATGCATTGTAGTGAAGTGCCTCTAAACAAGTAAAAAATCAACTTCAAAGACCAAAGTTTTTACCCCTCCTCCATCTGATTTTCTTTCAGTAACTGCAAAATCCCCACCCCTCGATCCCCAAAACTTTACCCTCCCTTTCCTCCCACCCCTTGATATCCCCTTGATACAAATTGTCTCAAACTCGGCCTGAGTCATTTGGCGGTAATTCGTAACGCATATTAGCAGGCCCCCTGATGCATCTATTGCTTTGGCACTTCCGGCTACCAAGTCAACATAATCTTTTTTGACAGAGAAACGGCGGCCTCTGCGAGTTGTAGAGGTTGATGGGGGATCTATGATTATGCAGTCAAACTTTTCTTGTGTACGTGAGACTCGCCCAAGGTATTCGACCGCATCTCCTACCACATTCTTGTGAGGAGGAGATGGGAGATTAAATGGGAGGGTTAGCCATTTTTTTGAGAGATCGACGTTTGTGCTTGTGAACGTTTCTGAGGCAGCAACTGAAAATGAGCTAGCATGAGCAAATAGGTTCAGGAGCTTCAGATTCGAATTTGCGCGTGATATTCTTTTCCTTTCGGATATCTGAATATTAATGTTTTTTAGCCAGCATCGTAAGTCACGTTGGTCCAAGTACAGTCCCGTGGAGAAGCTGCCGGCGCCAAATTTCAGCCTGAAACTGATTCCATTCTCAACTCCACAGAAAAATTTCGTGTCGTCGTTTTCATCGGGGGGAAAGAGGAGGGTTGGGCGACAGTACTTGCTTTCACCTCTAGCACTATTATCTCCACCAGTGTTTCCACCACCTCGATGTTTCTTGGCATAAAGACCGTATATTCTCGCTACAAAGCCGGTATTGTTTTCAGACCAAGACCAGATTTGCGATGCGATCTGGTTAATCATTTCTTCACCACCGCTGCAGCCTCCTGGATCGTCAACACGGATCACTAAAACTTCTCCAAACCTGTCAATACTCACACCTTTTTCCACTAATTCATCTTGGAATACTCTATAACAAGTATTCAGGGAGAAATCAGGTGACACCGGTGGGTATAAGATGTTGTGTGTCGCACGGTTCACTTTTTCTGCTACTGACAAAGTACTAACAAAATCAGAACGAAGATCTATTGGGATGCAGGTATCAAAGATAGCAATCCCGGTAGAAAATCGAAGGAACTCAACATGAATGTGTGGGCGGCTAACTCCAGGTCGCATTGGGTCGCCGAAAACTTGGCGGTGGTCTAAGAATCCTGGAGGGAGAAGGTGAATGCCACTGACTCTTTTTGATGTCTCCTTCAAGTTCACGTTCTCCCTGATTAACTTTCCTCCTCCTTGGCGATACAATATTCCCATCTCGACAATGCTTGGCAATGTGCCGTTGCCGTTGCCGTTGCCGTTAAAATTATTGTTCTGAGAAACTGAAGATAGCATGCAAACAACTCCGGGAACTAAATATTCTCGCTTATCTCTTCTGTAGGTGGCTGCGAATCGATGGAAGACATTTCCTTCTGCAAATTTGTCCAAACGCTCCCAATCACACTCGAACAGTGCTGGGGGCAGGCATACCCATGATAAGACAACGCCCGGAGATACAGTAGCGTTCCCAAAAAAGACGCTACTACTTTGAGTGGACTTTGTTGGGAGAGGTTGGATAAGAGGGGTAGGAACAAGTGTCACGGTTTGTGGGGGGGAAAGGATGAGGAAGTAAAGCACAAAAATGCGCCGCATGTGTAGCAGCAACATTAGTTAACTCACTCTCCACAGCAGAAATTTAAATTACGTTCGGATTACGGTCACCGAAATCCGTTTTTTTCATCTAAAATAATCCTCACGAGCACGTGGTGAGTCCGCCCGTTTAATATTAATATTACACTTTCCATTGAAAATGTCTTCAATTAGCAGCAATGATGATGTCGAGGAAGGGATATTAGGTGAGTCATTTTTGATCAATTCTTTTGTTCCCCCCCCCCGGAAGGACTCAAACTTGACAGTTTGGTTTCTCAGTTGTTTCCTTCCAAAGTGTTGAACACCATACACTAATTCCGGTGCCTTCGTTCGCTTCAAAGTCGCCGTTCGGATGAGACCGTTGAATTCGAAAGAAGCAAGCGTCAATGAAGGAGGAGACAAACACCCCACTCAAGGAGACAAAATACCGGCAACGGCTAACAGGGTTTGGAGAGTGCTCCCAACGTACTCGTCTGTGACTCAGACGACCCCGTCGGGTCAGCCTCTTAAGGAAAAGGTTAAGGGTCGCAGCTTCTTCCAATTCGACAAGGCTTTCGGTGAGGGCAGTACGACAACAGAAGTTTATGATGCCTGTGGTCTCCCTCTGGTGAACAGCATTCTCTCCGGCGTCAACTCGACCATGTTTGCCTATGGACAGACGAGCTCTGGGAAAACATTTACCATGTCAGGTGACGGAGCTGGGAAAGAAAAGGAGGGCGGGAAGGAGGGAATCTTGCAGATGTCCGTCAGGGACCTCTTTCGAAAAATTGGGGAGTCAGCTGAAGGAAGGGAGTGGCTTGTCAGGGTAAGCTACATTGAGATATATAACGAAGAGATTCGTGACTTGCTAGTACGCGCAAAGGATAATACGGCTGAATCCAAGCAAGCTTTTGGGAACAAGGGAGACAAAGCTGAAGGAACGGGTGGGGGGGGGGGTGCAATTGTGAACGTACGGGAAGATCCCAAGAAGGGAATTTATGTCGAGGCTGAGGAGAGGTGAGTGCCGCCGGCGGTCATTTTATTGTGATATTTTTGTACTTGAGATGAATTTGATTACCCGCAAGGCGACTATTTGTCATTAAATGCGATGCAAACAAACCACTTAACCACTGCAAACTCCTCATTCAACACATATAGGATTGTGACAGATTATGATACCATGATGGAAACGGTGCGTTCTGGGGAGGAGAACCGCAGTGTTGGGTCAACAGGAATGAACGAAAGAAGTAGTAGAAGTCACACGATAGTAAGGATCACTGTGGAAAGCAAGGATTCCTCTAACTTAACAGCTGACTCGGCCACAAGTGCCGTCTCTTCCCCCCCCTCTTCCGAAGCCAAATCGGTACAGTCGGAGGAAGAAAGAATTCTCTTTGGGGGTGCAGCTTCTGGGAAGTTGGACGGCAGCGCTGTACGAATATCGACGCTCAACTTGGTTGATCTTGCAGGGAGTGAATCTGTCAGGCTAACAGGGGCTAGCGGGGAGCGCCAGAAGGAGGGAGGGAAAATTAACCAATCTCTCCTGACCCTCTCAAGGGTTATTTCCTCTCTCGGAAAAGGGTCCTCCTCCGCCCACATCAACTACCGAGACTCTAAACTCACTCGAATTCTTCAGCCTTCGCTATCAGGAAATGCTCGAATGTCCGTAATTTGTTGCGCGACCCCAAGCGAGCTTTATCTCGAGGAAACGCGATCAACACTACAGTTTGCCTCCCGTGCCAAACTTGTCAAGACTCGAGCGGTAGTCAACGAAGTGCTGGACGACAGAGCTCTCATTAAAAAGCTGCAAAAGGAGCTTTCTGATGCAAGGAGATTGGCGGGGGGAAAGGAGGTCGTTGAGATGGTCAAGGTTCTCGAAGAGGAAAGAGAAAGAGGCGAAAGGGAGATGGAGGGATTAAGGGGGACAGTGAGGAAGCTCAAAGATGGGATCATCAAGGGGGGGATCATCCAGGGCGGTGGAGAAAGAGATAAGAAAAACAAGAAGAAGAGGAGAATGACGGTGATGCCCACGTCCAAAACTGGGAACTTTTGCCTTCTTGACGATGATCAAGAAGATGTACAAAAAATTCCAACGGTTAAGGAAGTACAGCGCAGGAGGAAATCGATGGGAACCGCCCTTTTACGACCTCCAACTGACGCAAGCGTGAATAATGTGAGCTCAGCATCTTCTTCTGCTGTGGAATCAAATTTTCAAAAATGTGTAAACAGCAGCAACACGAGGCAGAAGCGGACCTCCCTCTCTATCTCTCCATCTTCCTCTAGATCATCTTCCCCGGATAACCTTTCTTCAACTTTTTCTTCCTCTTCCTCCGTTCCCAACTTCGTCGAGCTTGATCTCCTTCGCCAAGCGCTTGCAGCTAAGGGGACTCAGAATAGGACCCTGAAGGCTTCCCTAGCACAGCTCCGAGAGCAAAATTCTGTACTCGAAACTACTGTCGATAACAAAGAGGGAGAGTTGTGCATATGGAGGGAAAGGGCGGAGGAGGCAGAGGAGTTGGCAGCTAAAATGGAAAAAAGTGAGAAAAAGAGGGACCAAAAGAGAGATGAGGACAGAGATGAATTATTGGCGAAATTAAGCTCCCTCCAATGCGAAATTGAGCAGACGAAGATGAAATTTGAAGAAACAAGACAAAGAAATGAAGAGACGAAGCAAGCGTCCGATATCAGATTGACTACTAGTTTGCAGGAGATCTCTTCTCTCACGCAAACTGTCGAGGAAAAGGCAGCAAACCTCATATCAATGCAGTCCCAGTTGGCGGACACAAATCAATCATTGGATTCCAGCAAATCCCAGCTCAGAGAAATTTCTACTCTCCTCGCGAACTCTAACGAGGCAGTCGATACCGCCCGCTCGCAAGTTGTTACTCTTGAGAAGCAACTTGAGAAGAAAGAAAAAGAACTCGACGAAGCCTTTGCAATGGCGGAGGATTACAAGAACAGTGGGGTGGAGCAAGCCAACAAGCAAATAAGCGAGGACCTTGAGAGGAGCCAAAAAAGGTGTGAGAGGATGGAGGGGCGTCTTGAAGCAGAAAAGTCTGAAGCTGCTAAGAGGGAAGAAGATCTCAGAAGGCTCATGGGGGAAGAGCAACGTGCGCTCGTGCTTGAGGCGGAGGAAAAGATGACAGAGCTTAGGGAGATAAATGCCTCTCTCTCGAAGAAACTCTCTGATGCAGAGCATGACGCGACAGAAAACCGCGCTAGGTGTATTGATATGTCAGCAACTTGCGCTGCCGCCGAATCTCAAGCCAAGAGTTTCAAGAGAGAGATCGAAGAGATGAGAGAGGTCGGGAGAGAGACGGAAGGCAAGCTATTTGCTGCAAAGGAAGAAAATGCCGAGCTAAGGGAGCTTGCAAGGCTTGCAGAGGAGAGGGCAGAAATGGAAGCCAAGGCAGCCAGAAAGAAGAGAGCTGTGAGCTGCGGAGAAGGAGGATTGACGAAAGAGGAGGCTGAGACCATGAAATCTGAGCACAAGAAGGAAATCACCGTGAAGAATGCAAGAATAAAAAAGCTCGAGGCTGTGCGACTGACGAAGGAGCAATGTGCCGCGCTTAAGAAAATGAAGGCGGAGAGGGTGCAATTTCAGCAAAAATACAGGGAGGGAGAAATAACCATTGCAGACTTGAGACGTAAGCTTGTTGCCGGCGGCAGTAACAATGAGGGCGATAGTGACGAAGTTGATGCCCTTAGAAGCAAGCTCAGAAAGTATGCCTCCCACGTTAAGGTTCTCGAACAGGAGAAAGCTAAGATAGCTTCGACCCTCTCAATAGGTGGTGGAGATTCGTCGTCGTCGTCGCCTTCGGATATTGGACAAATCCTTGGAACTGTGCAGTCTCTCAAAGACCAACTAATCTCTGCCAAATCAGAAGCAACAGGAGCTAAGTCAATTGTTGACCAACTCGAAGAGAGCAAGAGGGACCTGCAAATCAAGGAGCAGAGGATTGCGAATATGGTGGAAGAGAAGGGTGAATTGGTTGAGAAGCTCAACCAGGCCGAGGAGCGCGTCGCAAGTCTAGTAGAAGGGCCGGAAGGTGTCCAAAAATCCATCTCAATCGAGAATGAATATATTTCCCAAGCTGCTTCCAAACAGATTGCTCTATTGGAGACCGAGAACCTTCACCTTATCGCTGAGCTCAAGAGTGCCCGTCGACAGTGTGTCTCCGCCAAGGCTGAGCTTGACGCCTTGAGAGCCATCGACATTGAAAACGAAAACAATGAGTTCGAGATGGCCATGGACATAGGGGCGTGTAGTCCACTGGCTACTTTAGGGGGGGGGGATGAGAACATCAATCTAATGAGGAGTGGGGGGAGAAAGACGCCGCGAAAATCAATTGGAGGATTGCCAACATCGACAAAAACTCCTCAAACAGAGAAAAGGAGGAGGAGAGTCAGCATGGGGAGTGGGTTACGCTGATATCAAACCAAATAGCATGATGACAATAATTGACAAAGGCAACTGCATCGTACCAAAAAAGATTTTGCTCTCTTGTATTTTATCTTTTTATCTTAGGCTACAGCTTTTTTTCACTTCAATATATACTACCGTTCCTAGTGGCCTTTTTAGTCGACGAATTTGGTTTGTCTATTCAATTCGCCTCTTCGTCGCCAACATTTAAACACCGTTCGTACTCAACCCCATACTCCTTACTCCAATGCTCACAAACTTTTTTCATTTTCCGGTAAATGAGCGCCCTTGATTGGGTCAGCATCGGCTTACTCCCTGACACCTCGTATACGCCTTCCTTATGTGCATCAGTTTCGTCATGACAAGGTGCGGCTGGACCTCTATTTACGGCGCTGTCGCCACAATTTGTGAGCTCATCCAGGTGATCTCCAAAGCGTTGCCGGTCAAGACCTGTAAAATTGGCGATCTTTTCAAGAATTTTCGTCTTCCTAAAGAGTGCTGGTTTCATGTCCTCGCTCTTTAGAAATAAGACATTCGAACGCCCTACCATTTCGACAACACCTTTAGTTGCGAAATCAATGTAAGTGTACATGTCAGTGCTTGTGTATATGATATTGCTCCCAAGGAGCTTTTTCTCCGCTAAAACCAACTCGTGAAAGAGTTCAGGTGATCGGTAGTCAGACGCGCCATCTGTCCATGCACCTGGAAGAAGCTGACTTCTATCAAGATCATTATTGTGCCAGAAGTTAAACGCTGACCAAAGAAGGTCTGCAGGGTCTCGAAGTAAAATGATGAATTTGACCCCTTCGGGTCGCACGTAGTCAATGTGCCACCTGAGCTCGCGAGGATTCACACATCCATTTATAGTCACAATATCTTCTCTACCCGATTCTTTCTGGGCCCTTTTTGTGAGAGATTCAATATCAGAATGATAACGGAAGAGCATTTTGCGGATGTCTGTGTCATGCACATCCTTTGAGTAGTCTAGCTTCCAATTGTTGTCAAGGCACCATTCCTTCGTACGTTTGTTGAGAGGGTGTGCGTCTTGGTGGCCCGCCAAAACCTGAAATTAAGATGAGGGCGAGAGGATGAGACAAATTGCTTTGAAAGTCAAAATGCGCAGCATAGTTAGTTACCTGGTACATATGAGAAGTGCCACATTTCATCACGCCAACGACATTAATGCGAGGAAATGTTCTAGACCACTGAGGAAGCGGCTCGGGAAAAGATGACGGGGTGGGGGGTCGCGTTTGAGGACCTTCATCTGAGTAGGGAACAAGAGGGTGAAGCTGTACAGGGGTAGGTGCAGGAGTGACGAGGGAATCAGAGAGAGGGTTCGACGACTCCTGTTCTTTCTGCTGCTGTTTGTGCACATCAGAAACGGAATCTGTTTTGGCAGAAGCAATTCCAAAATAGTCAAGCTGTGCTTTGAATTTTTTCACTGCTTGCGCATACAATTGTAGATCAGCATCTAAATATGACTTGAGTACATTGGCGAGCTCTGGAGGTAAATCTTCAAGAGGTTTCTGGCCGCCGCGTCCTTCCACAACTTGCTCCTCTTTAGCTTTCGCTGCGTAGCCTTCCAGCCAGGGGAATGCAGACTCTATCAAAGCTGCAGATGAATCCCACTCTTCGATCACGCCAATAACGCATGTGCCCAGAAATCTTGCAGCCTCATCAATCTTTTCCCCCAAGTTGAGAGTTTCACTGATTCTGCTCGTGTGCTTGGAGAGATAGTCGGTCATTATGTTGGTCCCAAATGATTCTAAGATCCCCTCCAACTCGGACACCGAAAGGTCTTCAATAGCTCTGTCTTTGAATCGAATATCCTCGGATGTGATGAAGTGGTAATACTGAGAGACAAATCGTGCAACTGGCTCTCGAATGCAGACCAAACAATCAAAACTCGGTTCCAGATCTCTCCATCTCGGCTCACAAGAACCATCTCGGTCACTTTCCCAGCTTTCCCTGGTAATTGCTGCATTGTCTAATGCAGCCAAAGATGGGATCAGATCACTTGTGAAATGTCCCGCAAATACGTCTGCACAAGATGACTTTTTTGAAAGGGTCTCTTCACCTTGCTTGTAGGTGGGCTTGATGTCTTCTTCTGTTACTGAGCATGGGATGCCCCCGTAACAGGGGACAACGGCCTCCTTGCCCAATTTCTCGGTTTGAGAATAGAATATTTCCCTGTGAGTACTTTCGCGTATACTTTCGCCACACATTGGAAGGAGAAAAAATACAAAGGGTCGGTTCGAGGTAGGCACTCGCTGCGGGTTGGGAAACCCACTGTCACTGACTCCTCCCAAAGGACGCTTCAAATCTCTTGTCCATGATCGTGTACGGATGCTCTCGTGAGTAGTAGAAAGAAGGAAAGAACTTTCCCATGAGAGAAAAGTAGTTACGAAAATGAACATAGACCCAGCTATGAACACCTTGCCCAGTTTTGATCGTTTAAATCCATTTAAATTTAGACGAGAGGTAGTGTTCGCCTTAGCCATATGCTGTTGATTTAATGTTATCGAAAAGAGTTATGACAGTACCACGTCATAGCATTGGGGTTTCTCAGGGAGAGAGTGTGCCTTCTTACTTTAACTTAGTGAGAAAAAGGAGGAAATCTGAAACAGCCTCCACAGCGATAATAGTCATAAGTCGTTCGCCGCTGCGATCAAACTACATATCATCCGCCTCCGGCTACTAAAATCAATTAACCCCCCCCCCTCTGGGAGGAGCCTCTTTTGCGTTTCACCGCTTCGTGAAAATCACCCAGTTATTCGAATTACTACTTCAGATCGCGCTGGTATTTTGATCCGCGTCACCTGTGTGCTCTTCATATCCGTCTCCACCGCCACCCGTCCGGGATCCAGATGATTCCTGATGGCACACCTACACTGCAGGATGTCATTAATCCTGTTTTACCTGTCTGTGGTTGAGGGGTAGGGGGGGGTTGTTCACGGGGTTGTTCACGTCGTCGAATATCGCTCCCCTTGCACGGAGACTTGAACTAGTATACCATCTTTGAACTCGACGGGTTAAACTATGGCGAGGATATCCCTCGCAAGGTCGCCGTATCAGCTTCCAGGAGTAGTATGTGCATGTCGATGAATTATGACTTGAAGGCCGTCCGCTACCCCTTATGACCCGGCGCCAGTAGGATTAAGCACATTCCCGGATTTTATCGTTTCGAATAGGTCCATTATATACAGAGGGGGACTCTTGTGTCTCGAGGGATTGGGATCAGGAAAGAGAACGGAGCTGCGCTCCAATAACCGCTAAGTGACGTCACGGCAATACAGCACATGATGAGAGACCAACACTAGTGACGGCGGGAGAATTTAGCGATACTCGGGCATCGCTAGTATTGTATTTTTTGTGTCATCGTCACCCCCCCCCCACACAGTGAGTTGATAGAGCCTGTGAGGCTTGCAGAAATTGTTTGGCAAAATCAGCATCTTCTCTATTACTTTAATTCAAACTTATTCCTTTTACCTGATATATGTGTTGATAGCTTTCCATGAGTCTGGACCCGAATTAAACAATCAGGACAAGGACTCGACTTAGATGAATAAAGCACCAAAAAAGGCCATGTCGGCGCCCAGCACATGTAAAACCAGAGTCTCTAGGTTCCAATTCAACACGTAGAAACCAAATTCACTGAAATCTTGGGGTGCAAGTTGCGTCTCCCTTATAAACCATTGCGTCAGCAATTTTTTTCGTTTTTCCTCCGTCCAGCATAGTTGTCCAAGAAGAGGTCTCATCAACTTATTCCGTGTTCAGCGATATTAATAGGCGACATCTTAAATACCAATTCACCAAGATTACCACAGCTATCGTCTTTGATGAAATCGTGGTCATGAATGACAGGGCTATCTCGTCCAGTAATTCGACAGTGACCTTCTTGGGTTTGGTTCGGAAGCCAGCGATCCCTCCCACTCTTGGTTACATTGCTCATAGCTTTCGTGAATCCATCCTCTGAATTTGATTCCCCATGTCGTATTACAACCGGTATTTTTCTTGGCAATATGCGGGGACGTATTGCAAAGAAATCAGTCTGTGCACGGGCTTGGGTACATTTTTGTTCGCATAGCCCTTTATAATGCATTTTTTTCCAAAGATACTTGAAAGGCGGACACTCAGCAAATATACCGTCCACATCATCGTCAAGCATTGTCTTTACAAGCCATGTTTCGTTTCTAATTAATACATCGGGATTGAGACGAATGACCCAATCGTAGCCATCAAACCACTTATGTTCGATAGCTTTCTCCATTGCCAACATCGCCCCTTGTTGGTAGCCAGGGTTAGGGAATGTTTCATACCTCACAGTCTGCCCAGAAAGTCGTGATGCAGTGGGCCAAAGCTCTTCGAGCAAACTGTACCTAAATTGACCCGTTGAAAAAAAGAGGACGTCAGATTGTCGAAGAAGAGTTGGACTGAGGCGCAAAGCTAAAGGCCAACACCTGTGGAGAAAGGATACATGTTCATCAGGCATATGGGTTGTGATAAAGAGAAGAGTCTTTATCTTCCTTTCTTCAGCTTTTAAATTTTTTGAAAGCTTCGGCTGGGAATGGTAGTTACGGGAGGGTGCATTCGTAATGATGAACCAGGAGTTGTAGATGTTACTCATGAATATCACCAAGAAGAGGAGAATCAAGGAGAAGATACGTGGTTTTCGAGAAATTTTTCCCATGATGGATACAGCATAGGACATTGTGAGGAAGTGGTGATGAAATATCTCCGCAGCATAATCCAATGTGCTTTATTCGCTGAGTTCAAAAAAAAAAAAAAAAAAAAAAAAAAAAAA
>ERZ651776.1462-NODE-1462-length-28137-cov-7.015039_pt1 | contig 28137 bp, 17 predicted proteins | sample MGYA00514761_ERZ651776 | MGnify/ENA metagenome assembly ERZ651776 | reverse complement strand
GAAGGCGCAATGGCGTACGCTCGCGCGTACTCATACCTTCTCGACGGAAACGAAGTCGCGGTGAAGTACGTCGCTGGTTAAGTTAGCTTCTGCGTTCAACCACGACATTTCCTCGTGGACCGGATTCGCGGCGACGACGGCGCAAACTGACATGTTTCTCGATGCAACTGCTTTTCGAGCGAAATTTACGTGCACCAACGCCGTCTCCGGTCCGGCGAGTTCGTGCGTGCTCAAGTAGATACGGAGCGCCGACGACTTCACGCGGTCCCCGTATCCCATAAATACTAAAGTTGTGTTATTATAAATGCCCTCCTAAAAAAACAACAAATGTTCTTTTTCTTTTTCTCTCTTTTTTTCCTCTCTCGATTTTTTCTTCATTTTTCACAAAAAAAAAGCCCAACAACCACAAAAGCAACAGAAGAAACATGAACGACGATATAAACGACGACGACGACGACGAGAAACCGCTCGCAGCAACACCACTCGCGGCGACGACGACGACGACGACCAAAAACGACGACGACGAACGTGTCGATAACAACGCGTCCAACTGTGCTTTTAAGAACGCGAACGACGCAAACACCTTTAACGAAAAAGCTCGAATGGAATTCGATCGAACCCAAGAGTTCCCGACGCCGGAGACGAACAAACTCGAGGAAAAGGAAAAGGAGGACGGAAACGACGCAAAGGGGGGAGCAGAAGAAGAAGCGAAAAAGGACGAAGAAGAAGAAGAGAAGGAGAAAAAAACAACGAACGAGGACGAGGAAGAAAAGAAAGAGGAAGAAATCATCTTCGTCCTCGAGGATTGGCCAGTCTCGGACGACTTTCTTTTGATCAAATGCGTGGAAAACGGGTGCGCGTTGGAAAGTTTAGCAGCCCCTTTCGCGAGAACGAGTACGACGACGAAAGGTGGAAAACACACACAAACGCACGTTCCAATCGTGAACTTTTCGAAAGAGTACGCGCTGGAGGAAATCGAGAAAAGATGGCGAGGGATTTTGTTCGGCGAGAAGAGCGCGTACGAGGCGGCGAAGCGATTGAGAGAGTACGCGGAGAAGGAAGCGCCGAAAGTAGAGGCGAACGTCGGCGACGACTTTAGGACGAGTTGGAAGAAGAGGAGGGGCGGAGAAGTGCCGAGGTTAATTTCTGGCGAAGGAGAGGAGGAGGATGAAGAGGATAACGCCGCCGCGGTGAACTTTTTCAAAGACGCGGAGTTGTTTATTCTCACCGATTGCGATCCTTTACCGTCCAAAGCGCAGTTGGACGAAACCTTGAAACGACAAGAGTCGAAGAGGAAAGAGAGGAACATTCATAAAATTGCAAAGTTAGAGAAAGATTTGACGACGGTAGCATCACGAGCGATGACGAGAAGTGGCATAATCGCGAAAATTATCGGACAGAACACGATGTTTACGTTGACGAAGAGAGAGTCCACGGTTGGGAGGAGCACGACGGATAGCGCCGTGGACGTGGATTTGAGCAAAGAGGGCAACGCGGCGAAGATTTCGAGAGTGCAGGCGTATTTGAAGTTGCGATGGAACGGAGAGTTCTCGTTAAGGAATGTAGGAAAAAGACCGATTTGGATTAACAACAAACCGATTGAGACGAACCAACGGGCGAGACTACATTCGCACGCGTTGATTGAAGTCGGAGGAATGCGAATGCTGTTCGTACCGAACCCGTCGTTGGTGAGGTGCATCCAACCGGAATCGTATAAATAAAACAAAGTACAAAAGAAAAGAAAAGAAAAGAAAGTAGTAGCTATACTGTAATAAGAAGTTGTTTCATAACTGATATATCGTGTGTTTACTTTTACAATTTTTGTTTGTGTGTGTTAGTATTATTGTTCTTGAGATCTTTCTCGTTCGTGCCTGCGCGTTGTTGTCTTTCTTCTTAAGATTTTTATTTTGCGATGCCTGGGATGCCCTTCATTTTGAAGTCATCCGGTTTCAAGTCACGCAAAGGCGCAGAAATGCCCGGAACTTGGTTCCTCGGCACGCGGTCTTTACCGTTCCCGGTCGCCGCGCCGGCTAACCATTCCGGTAACAAACCAAAGAAACCGGCGCCGACGTATTCCAAAATCACCGGCATCGATCCCATGAGAATGATTTGGCCCATGACCGACCCTGGGTGCGGAATTTTTAATTTCGCCACGCTCTCCCAAAACTTTCTCACCGGCTCCGGGTACCAATCGTACGGTTCGTCGCCCAAGTATCGTCGATAAAACGTGTTCATCAACGAAGAAAATCGACTCAAACCGTGGATGCTCGAGGTTCGCAAAAAGCGTCTGGTGGCGTATCGAACCAACGCCAACTCAACCCCTTTTTTACCTTCGCACTTGGATAATTCGTCCGCCAAAACGTACGCGGATTCAATTGCCTGACCGCCGCCCTGGCCCAAGTTTGGTTGTACGGCGTGCGCGGAATCTCCGAGTAACGCGACTCTGCGATCGACCCATCTCGGATCGGGTAACACGTCGCAGACGTCTCTCAACTCGATATCTTCCGGTTTCGTGCACTCCAATCTCTCCTTGATCGCCGGTGCCCAACCGTTGAATCGGTCCAACAACATTTCTTTATACGTGGGCCAGTCGTCGCAAGATGCGTAGATGTCTTGACCACCTTCCGGCACTTCCAAGAAAGCGTAGTATTGTTGTTTCCCTTCCCCGACGTCCGAGGAGACGAAATATTGCTTCGGGCCTAAAAATACTTGGTACCCAATCTTGGACGGATCCGTATACTGCGGCTCTCGAAACGGTTGCGAGTAATCGCACACGGCGGTATATACCGCGTACCCGGCGTACGCCAACTTTGTCTCTTGCCCGTTGCGCATTTGCTTACGGATCTTCGATCGAATCCCGTCGCATCCGATCAACACGTCTCCTTCGTGCGTCGTCCCGTCCGTCAACTTGGCAATCACCTTGCCATCGTTCGTGTGCTCGTACTCGTCGACGATGGTGCCCATCATGATGTTTTCGTCCCCAACGCCTTCTCGCAAAATATCCAACAAATCGTACCTCGACAACACCAACGTCAGCGGTAACCCGTTCATATAACACGGCTGCCTCGTATCGAAGCGATAGAACCACTCTCCCGAAATCCCATCCAACAACCCGTTCACGCGATCACCGGTAATAATTCCTCTCGCAAAGACCTCCTCGGCCATCCTCGGATCGATAGAATCCAACGCCCCTTGCGAGTTGCACTGCAACTGAATCGGACCGCCGAACGGTTTATACTTGGTCACTTTCTCAAAGACCACGACTTCCATCCCTTTGCGCTTGCACGCCGCCGCGGTGATCAAACCGGCGATGCCGCCTCCGGCGACTAAGACTTTCGGGAGGTTCGGGTTCGTCGGTGGCGTCGGCTTACGCGTCGCTTCCACTTCCGGGGAGACTTCATAGTCGACTGAATATGACTTCTCGTTCGCGTTGGAATTATTTTCATCATCATCAGAAGAAGAAACCATCACGACTCCTCTCTTGAATTTTCTTGAAATCGTCGTCGTCGTCGAATTCTTTCTCGCTTTTCCTCCTGGGTGTCGAGAAGAAACGGAAGAAAAGACGGCCGATTGTGACGATGATGATGATGATGATGATGATGCTCTCGTTCTTCTCGGTAGTATCGTCGTCGTCGAGAGCGCTGATGCTGCTGCTAAAAACATGATGATGTTAATGTCTTCTCCTCTCTTTTATAATCTCGCTGTTCTCTCTCTCTTTTACAAAGAGGCGAGATGATAAAATGTCTTCTCTCTTTCTCTCTCTCTGTGGTCCTCGCAAATAATACGAACACAAAATAAACAAACAACTATATCAGAGAAGAAGAAAAAAGCGTCGTCTTTTTCTCTCTCTCTCTCTGGGTTTTGTGTGCGTCTGTGTTCTTTCAAAGCGCGCGCTCTCTTCTGAAGAAGAAGATGAAATGATTCTTTTTGTCTCGAATGTATCTTTTTTTCCCTCTCCTTGTGTTCGAAGAAGAAAAGAAAAAGAAAATCTCGTCGTCTCGAAATCTCTTCTTTTATTAAAAGCACCACCCCAAATGACGAGGATTCTCTCTTTTTTGTCAAAGTGTTTTTCTGACTGGTGCAAAAGTGTTCTTGTGAGAAGAAGCAAACTTATCCTCGAGAAAAAAAAAACGAGAAAAGCCGAGACAACACACCTGCGCATAATATCATCATCGTCGTCATTGTATTCATTATATAAATATATTTACGACCAAACGCAAAGAAAACACGGACAAGAAGAACAACAACAAGAACAAGAACAACAACACTCTGAATTGTTCAAATGCGACCAGCGTTACGTTTCGAAATTCCGTCGTCGTGTTCTTCTCGAAACGCGTCGTGCAGTTGCAGCGGCAAAAGCGAGAGCAGTTTTAGTAATGATTACTCGTCGTCAAAGTCTTGGACATCATCATCATCATCATCATCGGCGAGGAGGAATACGACGAGGAGGAGGAGGAGAAAGAAATTTTCGTCGTCGTCGTCGTCCACAGAGTCTGACGATGAGAAGAAGAAGACGAAGTCCGAGGAAAATTCGTTAGCGAGAGTAGGAATAGAAACGAGGATGAAAAACGCGTCCGTGGGAGCGCTCGCGGCGTTAACTTTATCACTGGGAGGGAATCCAACGATGATGATGATGACACCATCAACATCAGTCGCATACGCCAGTACTGGAAATGGAATTGAAAACACGGCGAAGCGCACCGGGGATTGTTTGTTGCAAAACTGCAAAGCGGAGTTAGCGGGGTGCTTGGCTGACGAGAAGTGCGTGGAATCGTTGGCGTGCTTGAACGTGTGTTTCGGGAAACCGGACGAGGCGGATTGTCAGATTCGATGCGGGGATTTGTACGCGTCGCCGGCGGTGCAAAAATTTAACACGTGCGCGGTGACCAGGAACGCGTGCGTGGCGCAGAGACAATCGACGGGGGAATATCCGGTGCCTGATTTTGACGCGATTGAGACGAAAGAGAACGTCACCATCGACGATTGGACGAAGAAGAAGAGGTGGTACATCGTCGCCGGCTTGAATAAAGATTTCGACATTTTCGATTGTCAAGAACACTTCTTCGCGAAAGGCGACGACGATAAGATGTACATCAAAATCAATTGGAGAGTGAACAGGCCAAACGGACAATTTTACGAGAGAGGCGACGTGCAACGGTTTTACCAGGAGGACGATAAGGCGATTTTCTTGAACAGAGGGAACCCGGAAACGAAATTGCACTACCAAGACGATTGGATCATCCCGAAGGACGGTTTCTACGCCGACGAAGAGAAAGGCGTCGCGTTCGTGTATTACCGAGGCACGAACGACGCGTGGGACGGGTACGGTGGCGCCGTCGTATACGCGACTGAACCAACGTTACGGCCAGAATTTATTCCGCGCATGAAAGCTGCCGCGGAGAAAGTGAACGTCGATTGGAACAAGATGGTTATCACCGATAACTCGTGTAAAGCGCCCGAGGAAGTCAAAGTGACCAACATCGCCGATTTGGACACTTTGGGCGACGATGTGAAAGCGGTAGAGAAAGTTGTCGAAAGAGACGTGGAAAAGATCACGGAAAAACTGGTCGGTAAAGACGTGGAAAAAATTTTAGAATCGGACATCACGAAGATTGAGAAAGCTCTCGGCTCGGAAATCAAAGCGTTGGAAAGCAACCTCTTCCGCTTGGAACAAGCCACGGAACAGAAAATCGCCGGCCCGCAACGCGCGTTTGGCAACGAGGGCGGTAAAAACGACGTCGGTTTCGACATCAACCTGAAAAAAGCCGAGAAGAAACTCGTCGAGATTGAAAAAGAAGTCCGCCGGATCGACCCGGACACCAACGGGTTCGCTTACTATCCTGCTCCGGAAAGAAAATAATACTACTATAATAATAATAATAAAATAATCGCGTTTCCGCATTTTGAACGCGACGACGACGCTTTCACGCTTAAATACTCCTCTCCGCTACTACTAACGAGAGGACCAACGTGTTGTTTTGTACCACATATAGATGATCAGAGAAGAAATATATGTGTGTAGAAAGAGAGAGAGAGAGAAGAGAGAAGAGAGAAGAGAATTTGTCTGTCGTTTTCTGTCCAAAAATGTAAGACCAAAAATGCAAAAATTTAGACCAAAATTTAGACCAAAAATGTAGACCAAAAATGAAAAAAACAGCTGCACTTTTTTCAAGGCAAAAAGAGGATTAAACAGAGCAGTAGAGTATTATATATCTACTTATATCATTATACAAAAATCAAATACTAATGGGAGAAAACAAAAACGCGATGCCGATTTTACGGAAACGGCAACTGAAAAGAAGACTTTTATGTTGTGCAGTCTTGTTTTTGATTTTGGGAGCGCACGTGTGGAAAAATCGATTGCGTGACGAAGATTCTTTTGACGACGACGATGATGATGATGGATTGATGAGAAAAAATGCGAACGAGGACGGGAGGAAGAAGAGTTTACGAAGCAGAGGAAGAGGAGATGATGATATAGATGATACAGATGATGATATAGATGATGATGATGATAACGATGATGATGTGACGAATAATAATAATAATAAATTGGAACGACTCCACACGAACACGAGAGTTCCAGAGTTTGCCTTTGGAGGCCAATGGGGAGCAACCAGAAACCAAGCGAAACTAAACGAGCGCACGTCGCCGACGTTCGGGTGCCACGCGACGACGTCCATGCACATCAAAAATCCAGACACGGATAAACTGGAAGTTCTCGTCGCGTGGTTCGGCGGTTCCTACGAAGGCGCCGAGGACGTCGGCATTTGGACGGCGAGGAGAGACGAAGAGACCGGGATGTGGACGAAACCAAAGTTAGCCGCGAAGAAGTTTAGAAATAAACCGTACGAAGGGAAGAACTTGAAACATAACTCGCCGTATAACAAGCCAGAGCCGGAACGGAAAGGAGGCGAGCCGCATTGGAATCCGGTTTTGTTTTGCGCCGGCGCCGGCGAATCGGACGGGGACGGGGCGAGTTTAGGATCGTGCGAGAAGGAAATCGTCTTGTATTTTAAGCTCGGGTGGAAGATTTGGTTCTGGGAGACGTGGGAGGTGAGGTCGCGAGACGGTGGGAACACCTGGTCCGAGCCGAAAGAGACGGTGAAAAACGATAAAGGAGGGAGAGGACCGGTGAAGAATAAACCAATCGTGTTATCGGACGGGACGTGGCTCGCGCCGGCGTCGTTGGAAGGGCCAATGCCCGGCCAAAAAAGGAAACAATGGCGCGCGTTTGCGGATATTTCTATCGATTTAGGTAAAACGTGGAAACCGAGCTCGATTATTTTACCGAGCGAGAACGGGTACGGGAACATTCAGCCGACGGTGTGGGAGAGCGAGCCCGGGCACGCGCACATGCTTCTCAGATCCTCTCGAGGTCGAAAAGGGATGTGGATTTGGCGTTCAGATTCTAAAGACGGCGGGAAGACGTGGACGCAAAGTAGAAAAACAAAGTTACCGAACAACAACTCCGGTTTAGACGTCGCGTATTTACCGAAATCGAAAGTGCTCGTGTTGGCGTACAACCACGTCATGAACGTCGACTCGCGATCGCCGATTCGATTAGCCATATCCAAAGATAACGGCGAAAACTGGGAGTTACAAGTGGAATTAGATAACGAGAAAGGGTCGGTGCATAACGCCGGTCACGAGTACTCGTACCCGTCGTGCGTCCCTTGGCCGGCGAAGGAGTACGGCGAGGAAGGCGTTTCGGTGACGTACACGTGGCACAGAAGACGCGTGGCGTTCTTCTCGGCGAGTTTGCGGGAACTTTTGAAAATGGCCAAGCCGAACGACCAATTAACGATTTAGTGAGTGGTGATGTTTAGTTGTTATGATTAAAATCTGCAAAAACGCGCTATGTGTCTGTAGTTTTCGCACCGCGGGTATTAATCGGTGGTGGTTTTATATCTGTTACATTTTTCGCATTTTACTTTTTACAATTATATACATTAAGCGGCACACAGACTAAGACACAAGCGCGGGTTCTTTAAAAAAATTAGTGCGGCGAAGGAAAGTTTTCGCTCGTACTACTACTCGAAGAGCTCGTCGTCGCCGCTCTTTTACCGTTACTTCCTTCCGTCGGTTCGTAATCGTCGTTGTACGTCAACAAGTTATCGTAGTAATCTACCGTTTTCTCGTTCGTCGTGGAATACGCAAACTTGACGATGCTTCTTTCTCCTTTAGTAATCGGCGTGACTCGATGCACGACGGAATCCGCTTGAACAATCAACACCGAATTCGGTTCCGATCGAATCCCTCGTCTCCTTCCGGTGTCCACATCTTTCCACTCCGTTCTCGAATCCGAGCTGTTGTGAATTGTACACACAATCTCAAACTGCGGCTCGGTATACAACGCCACGTCTCGATGCCAATCCATGCTCCCGCCAAACGGATATATCCTATACTCCACCGGCACATCCGACGGTTTCAACGCGTTTCGCTTGTTCGCATCTAACTTCTCTTCATCCGACAAAACCAACTCTCTCAACTTCTCCGCCGCGAATTCCGAGCAGCACATTTGATGCACCACGTCTTCCTCCGGCACCATCACGCCTAACCGAGAGTTTGCGCACACTCTTTTTTCTTCCTTCAAATGTTTCCTCAAATCGTCGCACGCTCGCGCAATCTTCTCAAAATCTTCTTTTTCGAAGAAATTCCGAACGTATAAGAACCCACCGGCGAGTTCGAACGCGGAGGACTGGGAGGAGGAGGAGGATTTATTACTATTCTTAATCACGCTATTCCTAATAATCGTGCTACTTAATTCTTCTTCTTGGGACGAATTGTTGTTCATGTTATTACTCGTATTCGCTGCTCGACTCCTCCGCCGTCTCCCTCTCGTCGACTCGATCGTCGTCGTCGTCGAAAAAAAGAAGCTCTTCTTCTTCTTCTCGTCGTTGTTGTTTTCATCGAAAAACTCGTCCTCTGAATCGTCCTCCTCGTTCGTGTTGTTTGAATGCGCGGATGATGATGCATCCGCTGAAATCTTTGTCAACGGATGATGATTGGTGCTTCTTTTGCTCCTCCTCCTCCTTCTTCCACCGAACGACTTTGACGCCTTCGAAAAGGAACGCACCAAAAGCGAAGAGGAGGAGAGAGAGGAGGCCATGATTTTCTCGCGTTTTGTTCTCTTCTCTCTTTTGTTTGTCCTCGCTTGTGTTGTTTGTTTGTTTGAAGAGAGATCTCTCTTACGACGAAGTTTTCCTCCTCCGTTGTGTGCTTTTCTCTGAAGAGGAATTTTGAACGAAAAAAAAAAGACTCGAGTGATTTTGCATTTTTTCTCTTGAAGCTTCTCTTCTGTTTTTTTTTAACAAGCAAGACTTGTTGTTTTTGGGGTCTCTTTCATTCCTGAACGTCATTGTTGTTCAACACTCAACACACACACACACACCTTATATACTATATATATAATAACGAAAAATATGGCATCGTTTCGTGTGAGTAAATAGTATCTATCTCGCGTTTACGCGGAGAGAGAAGAGAGAAGACGTTCGCGTCTCTCTTTTCTCTCTCTCTTTCGATTCGTTTTTTCTTTTCGTTTTAGCGCGTTTTTGACGACGAAATGAAGAGAGGAGGGAACAAAAAATTTCGTCGTGCCTCGAAAAGTACCGCGAAAGAGGACGACGACGAGGATGAATATCGCGTCGTTTTTCATAGGAAAAGGAAGGAGACTGTCTCAAAGAGAGGAATGTGATGCTCATTTCGCGTCTGCGAACGTCGCAAAGAGCACGCAACGTTGCGTTTTCGACGACGATGATGTGCTTTTTATTCCTCTCCCGTTGAAGACCTCTTTCTTTCCTCTCTGTTGTGAGCACAAAAAGGGGGAAAAATTGAGAGAGAAAGGACATTAGTAAACGCGAAAAAAAACCTTCACGCGAAGGCGCGAAACCTGTGGGTGTCGCGCTTTCGCGCGAAGAACTTTGAAACGATTCTCTCTTCGGCTTTGTGATGAAAGCCGCAACAAAAGCGCGCGGTTATATGTGTTTTAGGCCGACGAAACTTGAAAATTTCTTCCGTCAGAGAGGAAAAAGTCCTAAAACGTGGTTCTCCTCTCGAAGGTGTCTCAAAAGTCTGTGTTTTTGAGAGATTACGGCGCGTATTTTTTCTTTCTGTTATAACTGACCTTTACAATCCTCTCCTCATTTTCTTCATACATTAACAGTACCATCAATATCAAATCGTAGGTCGACGCGTCCCGACGGAGCAAGAACCAACGCCGCAGGTGTACCGCATGAAGCTTTGGGCCTTGGACGCGACGAGAGCGCGCTCGAAGTTTTGGTACTTTCTCTCGCGATTGCGAAAAGTGAAGAAAGCGAACGGTCAAATCATCGCGTGCAACGAGATTTTTGAGAAGGACGACACGACGGTGAAGAACTACGGGGTTTGGATTCGTTACCAGTCCCGAGTTGGGTTTCACAACGCGTACAAGGAGTACAGAGAGACGACTATGAACGCGGCGGTGGATGCGCTCTACACGGAGATGGCCTCGAGACATAGAGTCCGCTCTCACGCGTTGCAAATTATCAAAATCGCAGAAGTCGCGAACGAGGATGTGAGAAGAGAGAACACGAGACAGTTCTTGGCCGACGACGTCTCTTTCCCGGTTGTCCGAAAGACGCTCAGACACGACTCCAAGTCTCAAAAGACTACGTTCAAATACCAACGCCCGAACTTTGCCATCCTCTAAGAAAATTTTGTTTTGGATACGACTGTATGTGGTGTATTAGATATTACGTACAGATGATTGAAAAGAAAAGAAAAGAAAAGAGAGGATAAAGAGAGAGAGCGAAAGAGTATTTGAATTGTTTGAGAGATTGAGAGCGTGAAAAGAGAGAGTGTATTTATGGGATTCAACAAGGGAGAGAGAGCGAGAGGAAAATATATAAATTTAGAAATGCGATTAATGAGAGAGAAGAGCGAGAGAGAGAGAGAGAGAGAGAGAGTAAGAGGAGGAGAGGTGAGGACCAAGTGGCACTTGGTCTTTAAAATTAGACATAACATATAAAAAAGCAGAGGGCGCGTTTATAAAAAAACACACACTGAGGAGGCTTTGGTTTCATCCCGAAGACTAGTTATTCACATATTATTATTAGCTTTTGTGAACACAGCGAGAGAAATCATACACAACATAAAAAAAAGAAAGAGTATTTACATTAAATTTACAGTACGCGCGGCGCGAAGTCAGCGTCTAGTCGTCTTTCTTCAACTGATTCGAATTCGCGGCGAACGACGCCTCGGGGTTCCCCCAGTTCTCCTCGTACGTCGCCGCCACCTCCGGGTCCAAATCCAATCCGCTTTTCAAACTCTCTCTCCCCGTCGCGACGAACTTGCCTTTCGGCGGTCGTTTCCTTCCGCTCGGCGTCCATTTCACCATCCACCCGTCGTATCCTCCTTTAACGCCGAAGACTTGCTCGTACCCGAACTCTTTCTGCATCTTTTCCGCGACTTGGCACGCGATCGTTCCATCCGCACACGCCAGTAATAACTTCGCCGAGGATGGATTTATGTATTTATTTTTCAGTTTCTCCGTGAACTGTTCAATCGTATCTGTTCCGTCGTAAGGCACATTCACGGTTTGCCTCGGTGGTTTCACGATGTGTTCCTTCTCGTACATTTTCTCAGTTCTCATATCCACGAAGAGAAACTGTTGGCGTTCCATCAACAGTTTCGCCGGGTCGATATCTTTTTCAAACGATTCATCGGAGGACGACGCTCGAACGACAACGGCGTGGTTTCGAGCGAAGGCTTTCACTCTTGGTCTTCTTCTTCCTCTCGCTGTTGCCGCTCCGTCGTTCAGAGAAGATACGATTGCAGATGTTTGATTACGATGTAATCGAGGCGCTTTCACGAGAGCAACGGGAGTCGCTTTATTCGCAGAAGGAGCAGAGTTCGCGGAAGCGAGAGAGGATGGTTTTGCGACTGTTAAAGACATCGTTTTCATCGTCTTCTTCTTCTTTGCGTCGTTGTTGTTGTTGTTCTCCGCTTTTGAAAAGATGACAAAAACGCGTGACAAAAATGGCGCTTTTACCGCGCTTAAATCATCAACAGAATCATCGAAAGAAGAAAGCGAGGAGACTTCTTCCGAGTAAAATATGCATCTGTTTGACCTCTGTATTTATTCTCGTCGTTTTCTCGTCGTCTGAATCGTTCACGTCGTTAAAGCGCGAGCGCTTCAAAGTGTTCTCGATTTCCCGGAACGACGTGAAAGCGCTCGCAGGATTCGGAAAAGGACGCGCGTTTACGAGACAAAAGGAGGAAGAAACAAACGAAAGAGGACAAAAAAGAACGTTCGACGACGCGTCTCTCGAAAACCACGAGTACGAGCGAAAAGGAGTGGGCGTTATAGAAGAACGTTTGAAGTTTACCGACGATGACGACGAAGAGGACAACGACGAAGCAGACAAAGAAGAAAATACGCGAAGAAGCAAACAAAGACGAGGAAAAGAGAACATCGAGGAGAACGCTGCCAGTAATGCTGCTACTTTGAGTACTACGAGTACCGCGAACGAAAACGAAGAGAATGCCAACAACAAAGAAAAAATGTCACCACGGAAAATCGCGTTCCTCTCCATGCCGAAACAATTGTCGAAGAAACATTTATCCGCGAAAAGTCAAGCGCCGCAGACGCTTTCGGAAGCGCGAGTAAAACTGAACGAAGGATTGAGACACGTGAAGAACGAACAGAAGATGAGGAGAGAAATTACGAGGTCGATAAAGCAACACACGACGGTGGCGAAAAGAACCGCGAAGTTTGTTGGTCAGAGGAGTAGTAGTGATAGTAGTAGCGGTGGGAGTAGTAGTAGCGAGAGTAACAGCGAGAGCGAGGAGCGAAGAAACGAGGAATCAAACGAAAACGACGAAGGAGGCGAAAGGGGAGGTGAACAACAACACGCAACAACAGATGATCCGCAAAAGATGACCGAAATCGATCGCTTAGCGTGGGAAATCAACACCAAAGAGTTCACGAAGAGCAAATTCCCGTGGGCGGACCCGTTCGTTGTTTTGTGCGAACGATACTCGCGTTTTTTGCGCAACGGCGTTCGATACAAAACCGTCCCGTGGGCGAACTTGGTGGAAGATATCAACGCGAAATACGAAGCGGACGGGCAGACGATCACGTCGAACACGGAGATGCTCATGGTGACGTTCGCTATCGAACGGTTGAAAGAAATACACGACGAAGAATCGAGAGTGAGAACAAAGTTGGAAGAGATTGAGAGAAAGTTAATCGCCTCGGCGCGAGAGAGTTCGAGTAAAGCGTTGGAGAGACTTAAAGCCGATAGCGGGATGGCGGATGTAGACGACGACGACGACGGTAAAGAGAATGAAGGAGATAAAGGTGCGAAAGACCCGGCGTTATCGACTTCCAGGGGCGGGCGTCCCAACGGACGAAACAACAAGCAGTACTTAGTCGACGAGCGCGAGTTCAACGAAGAGTTTATTCCCAAAGTTCGCAAATTGGCCAAAGCGTTGCTCAAAGACGTTCAGTGGGTGCACGACGAAGACAGCGAGGAGTATAAAAACATGTACGCGACGTACGATAACTTTCACAAAAGTCACTCCTCGGGAGAGCGCATCGACGAAAAAGATATTCAAGTACCGAAAGGCGTCTCTCTCGGTGAATTCGAAAAACGATTTTTACCGGAAAACGGCCAAGCGTACCCGAGCGGGAAGAAGAAACCGTCGTGCGCGTTGGTTGGCAACTCGCGCGCGTTGTTAGCCAACGACCGTCTCGGCGAACAAATCGACGACCACGACGTCGTCATGCGCTTAAATCAAGCGCCGTCGAAACGGTTCGAGAAATACGTGGGGCATAAAACCACGCATCGTTTGTTAAACGCCAAATGGACGCAAGCGTATAAATCGAATCCGTATTTACAGACGGAGCCGAACGTGACGTTTGTGATTACGAGGACGGATTGGTTGACGTATTTAAGAGCGGCAAAGGTGATGGCGAATTTGAAACCAAACTATTTTCCGAAAAATGCCGCCTCTTCTGCGTCGTTCTCGTCGTCGGAAGAGGAGGACAACGGGGCGAGTAGTAATAACAACAACAACGCAATTGGTGGAGACACCACCGCGATGGACGAGTTCGGTGACATCGTACCCGTAGAGAATTCGAAAATGCCTTCCGACGAACAAGACGTCGACATCGCCGAACGCGTCAAACAAGGCATGCCGACCTTACGCTTACTCTCTCGTTCCGCCGTCGACGGCGCCGGCGATGTTTTGAGAGCGTTGAAACAAAACTTGGAAATCGTTCGCGGCAAAGCGTATAAAGGGAAAGCGTCGCCGTCGAGCGGTTTCCTCGGGTTTCACTTGTTGCGTCAATTTTGCGACACCTTGGACGTGTACGGCGTCGGAGATGACATCGCGTTTACCGGCGCGGCGTGGCATTACTTTGAAACGCAACACTTCCAATCTTCTAGAGAATTCGGCGCCGTGCCGCACCATTCGTTTACGTTAGAATCGGACGTGATGCAACTGTTAGACGCGACGGAACAAATTCGACATCAAAGAGTGCACGTGGATAAAGAGACGATGCAAAGGTTGGAGTTTATGAAAGGCGCGCCGATACGAGAAATCAGAGCGCCGCAGAATCTAGGACGGATTGCAAACGCGCAAGCGAAGAGAGAGCAGAATAAAAAGGCGGCTGCCTCATCGGAAAGACCCTCTTCTTCTTTCGGTGGCAGTGGCGGCTTGTCTCACGCGGAATCGTCCATGATGAAACGAGGCTACGGGAGCGCAAAGAAAAGAAGCGGCGGAAGTAAAGCGGCGGCGAGTAAAAAAGAGTCGTCGTTTACGTCGTCGAAATTGGATTCGGATTCGGAATCGGCGGATCCGCTTTCTGGTTTAGTTTAGAGTATAGATATATGTATAGATCATGTTCTTCTAGAAGCGCTACTAGTAAGATGCTACGCTCTATTATTATTAATTCGTCTTCTTCTTCTGTGCCTGTTTTGACTTCATCCTCGCTAAAACGTTGATGCACATGTGTATTAATTCCATGTGCCAACCCATCAACACGTACGCTAAGAACGCGTGCACTCGCATGATTTCGTCTTTCAAAATGAAATTGAACAAACCAGTCGTGATATTCGCGAAGAGAAAGACGAGCATTGGAGACGCGTTGGCTCTTTGCAAGATGGACGGAACGGTATGGTATTGTTCGTGTATGAACGCCATGACAACCATCGCGGAGACGTTGTACGTGCTCATCCATAAAATATACCCAAAATTGCACAGACGTCGAGACGGTTTGATGATTTTGAGAACATCGATTGAGGTGTACGACGCTATCCAAAGCATAAGCGCGAGCCACACCGCGCGACGCAAATCGCCCTCGCTCTTTTTCGTGTGCACGTATTCGCCAAAAAACCGTCCGAAAAAGTGTAACGACGTCATTCCAACGCACGAAAACGCACCCTCTCGGTTTAGCGTAACGAATGAGACGACGTCCGTATATTTCGTTGGAAACGCGCCTCGCTCTTTCGTCGGTAAAAGCAACCACGATTCGAGTTTCATCGTCGTATTTTTCGCGTCGTATACCACGTTCCTTCCGAGCAACAGTTCGACGAGAATCGCGATGCTCGACGCGACGATAAAAGTATTCCGCATTCGATATTTACCAGTAATAAAACGACCACACGCACAAACAATCGCCGTCGATAGGATATCAATCACCGCCAAACTGAAGAAAAAATTCCACATCGGTCCGTATTCCTCCTCGACGAGCTGATAGCCGCTTCTTTTCACGGAAACGTACCTCGCAAACCCGAGAATGAATGAAATCGACGCTCGTTTCATCATTCGCAGAAACACTTCTCCACTAGAAGAAGCTCCTTCTTCACCTCTACTACCATTACTACTACTACTATTAATACTACTTCTACTATTACCTCTTCTATTAACGCTTCTCTCGCTTCGCCGCCACTTCACGCAACTCGCGCTCGCCACGAACGACCCCGCGCCGACGTCCATCAACGAAACGCCGTAGTCTTTCGTCTTCCCTAACCTCCTGGGCATTTGCGAGAAATCGATGGCTAATATCGCCGAGCACGCGGATAAGAGCATCGCCGAGCGGTACAGGTTTAACCACGCCGTCGTAGAATTTGTATTCGTATTCGTATTCCTATCTTTCTTTAGAGAAGAAGAAGAAAAACCAATCCGTCGAAGGCACAAAATCGCTCCCAACAGACCGCTCAACTTTGGATGAAAAACGCATAAAATCGTCGGGAATAACACGTGCAGAAAATCTCTCCACCGATTTTGCAGCGAGAGTAGTTTATCAAAGTCTTTGTCGTCTTCGTCAAAGTCTTTAATTTCTCGACGACATCGAACGCCGACTGATTCTAACACGAACAGCGTCAAGAAAAAAATCTCAAACGCGTTTCCATCATCTTCACGACCGAAAGCGCGATTGGTTTCAGATTTCAATCTGCCGTCGTACCGAAAGAATCCTCCTATTCCTCCTCCTTCTCTTCTTCCCTCTGTCATTTTCCGCTCGTGAATAAAAAACGCGTTTATTGGAAAGCGAGAGAAGAGAGCACTTCTTAATGCGTAAATATAAAACAAGTACGGACTAATAAAACTGTGTGGAAAAAACCGTTCACTAGAAGCACCAGAAGGGACACCTCGAGAAAGAAAAAGAGTACGAAGGACGCACTTACGAGTACGAAGCACAGACTCGCGATATTTTTTTCCGAGTGCTCGTGTCTTACTCGAGTACAAGAAAAGAGTAAGGACGAAGCACTTACACCCTAAATAGTCAAATTTTTTTGCTTTTTTTTGTCTGAACAACAACCACACAAAAGAAAGAATTCGTTCGCTCAATTAAATTCAATAACCTCCCTTTCGTTCTTCTTTCTTTCTCGCTCGCCTCAAAAGGAAGAGATTATGTTTTGATGCGCACGGGAAGAGCGGTGTACTAATTTATACAAATAAGAGATCTGAGGACAGCAGCACACGTAAGCTTTACTTCTTCATAATAATGAGGCTGAAGAGCGGGAGATCGCCGAGAGAGTCGGAGACGAACAGCGATATGAATCGAGACGAGGACATCACGAATGCGTCTCGTGGAAAAACCTCAACCACGTTTACGACTCACGAGAAGAAGGAAGCAACTGTTGAGGATGGTTCAGAACAACACCCTCAGATCGCGGTCACTCTGTTAGAAAAACATCAAGAGCAACAACAACAACAACAACAACAACAAAATGATTTAACAAGTCCTCCTCCAACAAAAGGACAAGACGAGAAACCGAATGAAATGTCGCGAGCGAGAAGGAAAAAAAACGAAGCCATTGCAGTTGTTTCCGAACTGTACAGGTTACACGAAGTCGGCAAGAAAACAAACTTTCGAGTGACGCAAGAGGGGTTATACCAAACGATGGTGGAACTCGTCAATAACATCTCCGCGAGAGTGGAGAAGAGCAACATGGTACAAATGTGGGTCCCGAGGATTGCCGGGAAAAGCGTGGTGATGACGACGCACGGCGAACTGTGCAAGATATCGGCGAAGAAGAAGACGCACGACTCGGTGTTGGCGAAGAAGTTTACCGAAAACACGACGGCGTTTTTTTTCAACTGCGAAGTGACCAACGGAGAAGGGATGTTAGGTCTGCCGGGGAGGTGTTACGTTTTGAGTCGACCGGAGTTTACGCCGTCGGTGACGTCGTATCGACCGATGGAGTACGTGAGAGTGGCGTGCGCGTACGAGTGTCGGATACACACGACGATGTGTTTGCCGGTGTTTTTAAGCGAAGAGGCGATGAAGAGCGAACGGCCGTTTACTATTTTAGAGGTGGCGTTGTGTCACATGACGGAATCCATAGGGGAGCTCTACGCCGCAACCGCGCACGAGTTTATGAAACTCGGGCTGTTTACCACCGGACACGACCGCGTCGGGCCGGAGAGGTACATGAGAAAGTTCATCGAGTCGACGGTGGAGACGTTAGCGCCCGGGCACGCGAACGCGTTGGAGTTGATGTGCGAGACGTTAAACGTTCCGTTCGCGCAATTTTGGATCGAATCGAACGGGCTCATAGTCACCGCCGGGTGTCCGTATTTCGTGAAGGAAAAAGAGTGTCAGAGTTACCGGGACATGTCGTCGCAAATATCGCTGATGATTGGCCAAGGACCGGTTGGACAGGCGCACTCGAAAGAGACCTTAATTTGGGTGGACGACGTTCAAAAAGCATCCCAGATCGAGTGGCCGTTGCATCACACGTCTATTTTACTCGGTTTGAGAGGTTTGTGCGCGTGTAAGATGCGAATCGATTGCGTCTTACCGGACGGGACGAAGAAAAAAACAGACGCGATTCTTGAAATTTTGTTAAATCCGAAACTCCAAACGTCCGCGGAGCAAATACAAACGGTGGAGGAGGTGTGGAGTTATCTACAAAGGGGCGTGAGAGTGGATAACACGAAGAATGCGCCAGATGGTGCGAGCGCGCCCGCGGTGCCTGACTCGCCGTTAGCGGCTACGGCTGGCGTGCGAGGAAACGACGAACAACCGGCGTCGATGTTGATGGAATTGCCGGATTTAACAGGAAAGAACAACAACACAGATACGACCAGAGAAGGGAAGAACAACGACGATAAAACAGGAAAAGGAAAAGGAGCGGCGCCGATGACGACGTTACAAGCCGTCGAGCACATTTCTATGGTGAACAAAGGCCCAGACGAGAAGAACAAAACATCGGCGCCGTGGGGGATCACTCTAGAGTTACTCCAAACGCAATTTTCTAAGCATTTAAAAGACGCCGCGACAGATTTAGGAGTCGGGAGTACCACTTTAAAACGAATTTGTCGTCAATACGGCATCGGGCGTTGGCCTCGACGATCGTTGAAATCGAAACAGTATAAAGCGATGAAAGAAGCCGCGAAGCAGCAAAGCTCGCAAAACAAACTGAGGAAAGCGAGGAGTAGCGGCGGACACAGTTCGGGTGGTTCTCCTCGCGACGGGGGGTCCTCGTTTAAATCGTCCGGTGGTGACAGCGATGCTGTCGCTGGTGAATCCGTTCACGGTCCAGGCGGTCGCATGAGTGGAGGAGGCTCGTTGTCGAACTTGGCGAAAACCGGCGACGGTAGTCCGTTGGGCGACGGGTTATTTACCATGGGAAGTACGGGAGGTGCGCCAATCAGAGGAAAAGAAGGCTCCGGAGGAGTGGGTGCGTTACTTGGTAGCGGAGAAGAAGGTCGTTCGCACGGTGGATTTCAGGCTTTTCGCGGCATAGCGACGCAAGGCCAATTCGATTGGGGCGACGAGGAAGAACGAGAGCGAGGCGCATCCTGGCACGCCGGAAGCGGATTCGTCTCTCACGGTCGCTTGAAAAACGCAAAAGGTCAAATCGTCGCCTCGGGTTCGCAACACGGCGGTCACACCGCGTCGCAGTTTTTCGGAGCGCAACAACACCAACAACCGCATCAGAGTATGCCCATCGCGCCCGCCATGCAACAAGGAGATTTCGGACCGGCGGCGGAAAAAGCAGAAACGAAAACACCGAATAAAAAATACAAGAAAGACGTTGCCGTTGGAACAAAAGCAGGCGCCGGAAAAGCTGCCGTGCCGTTTTCTTTCGACGATCATTTTTACGAAACCGTTCACGGCGCGCACAACTTTTCGCAACAATTGTATCCACATCAATACAACAACAACGACGATAGCGTCCACGGTTCGACGTATTCCGAATCCGCACACGGCGGTTCGCATTACAACGGAGGGTCTATGCACGGAAACCCGGGCGGGGACCATTCCGTGCACGGCACGACGGCTTTGGCGGGTATATTGAACAACACTCTCGGGGGTTTTGACGACGATTTGTTCATCGCCAACGATACGATGGAAGAGGCGGACGCGGACATGATGGCGATTTTACTCAACGAAGGCGAGAAAGTTGAGGAAGTGCCGCAACTCGTTGTGAAGTTTCGAGTTGGTGCAGATACCATTCGGTTTCGCTTGTTGCACAAATGGTCCGTACAAATGCTTCTCGATCGGATTCGAAAGCTCATCGTCTTCCCTGATTCGGCGAAATTGAAATACATGGACGACGAAGACGACATGTGCATTTTACAAAGCGAACACGACTTGGACGAGTGCATCAAGTTTACCGAGCATCGCAAGAAGGAGAGTGGAAACAGCGGGAACAATAAAAGTGCCACGAACGACCCAGTTGTCATCGGTGAGAGCAACGCTCAGAACAACGCTCGGCAGCAGCAGCAGCAGCAACAGCAACAACAACAGAAGCAAGAGTTATTAGCGACAGGTTTCGCCCCGAACAAACCAAACGGAGGTGAAATTACCATCTTTATCTGTTTAGCGGATGGCTCCATGCCCTCATTAAACGCCTACGAGTTGATCAAGCAAGACATTCACTCGATACCTCCGTCGTTATCTGCCTCGGTGAACGCGCGAAGAGACCAACTCACGATCAACGTCAAAGTTACGCACGACAACGACACGTGCCGATTTTTGTTGGAACCGAAAATGAATCACGTGACTTTGATGGAACACGTCTTGAAACTTTTCGGGATACAAAAAGAGACGTCGTCGTCGTCGCATTATCACCGATTGACGTATTTGGACGACAGCGAAGAGTGGATCACGTTGGCTGGTGATTTAGACTTGGACGAGTGCAGAGCTTTGTGCGGTTGCTCTCCGAGTTTGCGCATGAAGCTGTTGGATCGTTGACAACAATTATTTGCAACATAAAATATACATATTTATATACATCGAACATTTCTTTCTTCCGAACAGGAAAGAGAGAGAGAATGAGAGAGAGAGAGCAATGATGAAGTTTAAGATGTACATATATTAGATTTGAAAAAGAAGTCACGAGCGAGCCGTTGACTTCTTACTCTCTCCATTTGTAATAACACCTTGATAGAATTCCATAAAAAATAATAATAAATTGTGCTTCAATCACACGATTGATGGGGCAAAACGTGTTGCTATTACACGCTTCTTCTTTCTTCCGATGATGATGATGATGATGAAAATGATGATTTCGCGACGCCGAAACACCTTCAAAATCACTTATTCAATTTCACGTCTTGAAATTGTTTTTCCAGCTTTTCCTTTTCAATCTCCGCCAGCCGTTTCCTCCCAGCCTCGGTTTTCTTCAGTTCGTGCACCGTCTTCTCTTTCTCCGCGCCTTTCACCGCCACGCCTTTCGTCGTCCCTCCGTGAATGGCGTGTAAATCCGACCACTCTTCCGGTTTAAACGGCATTTTCGGATGTTTCGAGTCCCAGTGCAACTCTCCGCTTTTTATCGAAGGCGCAGCCATGCCACAGATTGGACATTTAAACTTCGCGTGTCCAGCCGCGCCGCCTTTCCGATCTGCTAACCCAGCTTTCCCTCCGCCTTTGTTCGTCAACGCCGCGTCTTGCTTTTGCTTCAACTCTTTCGCCGTGTGCTTTTTCGGCTTCGCTTTTCCCGCCATGATTTGATGTCTCTGATTGAGATGATGATGATGGAACTTTACGTCCGACGATGATTTTTTAAATCTTCTTTACTCGCGTAAAATTCCTCCACACTCTCTCTCCAGCTCTCTCTGACTCTCTCTCTCTCTCTGACTCTCTCTCCTAAACTGCATATAATACCTTTATGGTAGTATAATGGTAGTACTCACAGTCACAACAACACAAACTTTACCAAAGCACCGACCCAAAACCAAAGAGAAAAAATGAGGAAAGTTCAACACTTGTGTTTTGCTTCTGTTTCGTCAAAAATCAAGGAAGTCTGAAGTCCCAGAAAATTTTTGGTTGTTTTTTGCTCCCTTGGGGTGAAATCCTAAAAAAAGCTTCATTCACAACAACGCGCATAAAATAAAGACTAACAGTATGGCTGAACTCGCCACGCAAGAAGTGAAACTCTTCGGTAAATGGTCGTTCGACGACGTCGAGGTACGTTTTAGCGAAATTCGTGCGCATCTTTGTTCTCGCGTGAGTAGGAAAGTGCGAGATTTCCGATACTTTTTCCTCTCTCGAATGTTTAGGCGAGATGGAGAGAGAGGGACGAGCTTTTTTTGTGCGCCCAATTTTTCACGACGAGGCGAAGGAAAATCAGCGCGCATATCGATGAGTATGAAAACGATGCGAAGTAAAACGGGAACAGTTCAGATTCGCATCGCGCGGTGATACTCTCTCTGCATCAAAACGAAACGTCGAATCGTTTGCTTTTGTTCAGGTCTTTTGTCCTCGCGTCTTTGCGCAAAATTCATCGCGCAAGACCCTCGTCTTTTCGGGGGGTAGCCCTGGGAGTTCTTTTCAGAGTGGTTTCCTCCCGTGTACTCACTTTACGCGTCTTCTTTAAACTCTCGAACTTCTTTCTTCAAATAAACAACAGATCAACGACATCTCTTTAGAAGATTACATCGCGGTGAAACCAAAATATGCCACCTTCGTCCCGCACTCTGCCGGTCGATACGCGGCGAAACGATTTCGAAAAGCCCAGTGCCCGATTGTGGAACGCATCGTGAACTCGCTGATGATGCACGGACGCAACAACGGTAAGAAATTAATGGCGGCGAGAATTGTCAGACACGCGATGGATATCATCTTCTTATTAACGGACCAAAATCCATTACAAGTGGTTGTCGATGCCATCATCAACGCTGGACCGAGAGAAGACGCCACGCGCGTCGGCTCCGCCGGCGTCGTTCGAAGACAAGCGGTGGACATCTCCCCGTTGAGAAGAGTCAACGACGCCATTTACTTGTTGACGACGGGCGCGAGAGAAGCCGCGTTCAGAAACGTCAAGACGATGGCGGAATGCTTAGCGGATGAATTGGTGAACGCCGCGAAAGGGAGCTCGAACTCGTACGCGATTAAGAAGAAGGACGAGTTGGAAAGAGTCGCCAAGGCCAACAGATAATACTTTTTACACGCTATATATTCGCTTGTCGTCGCGCAAAAAGCCAAAGAGACTCTTGTTGAAAGAGAGAATAAGAGAGAGAGAGAATTTGAGGAGATGCATCGAGAAAAGCGATATGTAAAGTATTATACATGTGTCTATATAAATATACTGGAGGGGGGTGTCAACAAATAGCAGAGAGAGAGAGAGAGAGTGAATAAGTGAGTTTTAATACAATTAAGTAAACTAGGAATCAAGATGAAAAACGTCTCAGAAAATCTCTTCATTTCTTCACCCTTTTGGCGCACAAACAACACACTCTATATACATAAAATACTACTAATAATGTCGGACGACGAAGCGGTGGATGCGGTGCATCGTTTACCGCACGAAATGTACGAGCGATTAGGGTCCGTTACTGGTGGTGGATTACGTTTTAACATCGTTTCGGATGCGCACAAAAACACCTCGTCGTCGTCATCCGGCGGCGACGATATAAACCCAGTCGTGGAAACGTCCGTCCAACCGCGCGCGAATCAAATCTCTTCCTCGACGACGAACAGCAGCGAAGAGTACCAGTGCATAGAGTACACTCGAGACGGTTCTTTGTTCGCATCGATCGTCACTTCATCATCATCAGCGATGTGTGAGAACGACGAGGACGAAAGTGGTGGTCAGACTACGAGTAAAACGAATAAAACGAGTAAAACGAACGTCGTACTTTTCGACGGCGAAACGAACGCGGAAGTCACGAGAATATCCGAACAATTCGTCCAAGGCGCGAGTTGCGTTTCGTTTTCAAACACCGGGAAGTTTCTCTCGATATATCGCAAAGGCGCGAACCACGCCGGAGGGACCAAGGAGAAGAACTTATCCGTCTGGGAAATACCGAGTAAAGAAAACGACGAACCGAAGAAAGTGTTCGAGTGTTTCCAGAAGACGTTCGTGAAGCAAGAGTGGCCGTATTTGCAGTTTTCGAAGGACGATAAAGTGTGCGCGAGATGCGTGACGAACGAGATTCAGTTTTACGACGCGGAGAAGTTCGAGGAGGAAAAAGAGGAGGAGGAGACGAGTAGTCTCGCGCGGTATCGGATTCCAGGGGTCGCGTTGGCGAGGTTGAGCATGAGCGAGACGAAACCGACGGTTGGGGTGTTTGTGCCGGAAAGTAAAGGAATACCCGGGTCGGTGAGGATTTACGAGGTGCCGGACGTGAAGAAGGAGAAGGGCGTGAGCGAACCGAACGCGGTGGCGAGAAAATCGTTTTTTAGAATTTCCGAGGTGGATTTGAAGTGGTCGCCGGACGGGTCGGCGTTGTTAGTGTGCGGGTATTGCGAAGTGGACGCGTCGAACAAAAACTATTACGGCGAATCCTCGCTGCACTTTTTAAAAGCGGACGGAAGTTTGGATTGTAAAGTGGACCTGAGCAAGGAAGGACCCGTGCACGACGCGCAGTGGTCGCCGACGAGCGAGAATTTCGCGGTGTGTTACGGGTTTATGCCGGCAAAATGTACCATTTTTGACGCGAAGAAGTGCGTGGCGACGTACGAGCTAGGCGCGGGACCGCACAACACCATTCGGTGGAACCCGTTCGGCAGATTTATCATGCTCGCCGGGTTCGGCAATCTTCCCGGCGACGTCAAATTTTATCATCGCTTGTTCGACGGGAAGTTTAAGCTGATGGGAAGCTGTCGAGCGGCGTGTTCGGTAACCGCGGAGTGGTCGCCGTGCGGCAGAAGGTTGTTAACGTCCACAGTTGCGCCGAGATTGAACGTAGATAACGGATTTAAAATTTGGCGATACAACGGCGAGTTATTGGCGCACGTAGAGAGAGAAAAATTGTACGAAGCCGCGTGGCGGCCGAGGAAAGAAGGCGCGTACCCGAGTTTAGGAATTTCAAAAAACAGTAAACGCGTCGAAGGTGGATCCGCGAGCGGTTCGGTGAATGCCATTCCGGAGAAACCCGCCGCGTTTGTCCCGCCGCATTTACGAAACAAAAGTGGCGGTTCGTCGACGTCTGGAATGGGAAGCCGATCAAACTCTGGAGGCAATTTTTCCTTAGCCACGGTTTCCGCGGAGGAAGCGAGAGCGGGGAAAGTGAAAGCGGCGGTAGATAACATAGCTAAGAAACAACAACAGTCTCAACAAAAACGAGTCATTCCGGGCGCCGAGCCGGTGGTGAATGAAACGGCCGCGCAAAAGAAGAACAGGAAGAAAGCCGAGGCGCGCCGCGCGAAAAAGTTAGCCGAGGAAATGGAGGCCAAGAATAAGGTGTAAAATTTTATATCATCATTTTAGAATATCTCGCGTATATCTTTATTCCTTTCTTCTAATTGTATGTATGCAGTAGTCTCTCTTTCTCTTTCTCTTTCTCTTTCTCTTTCTCTTTCTCTTTCTCTTTCTCTTCTTCTTCTTCTTCGCTTCAAGATAGTTCAAGTCGCGCGTTCTCTTTTTCCGCTACTTACGTTCTGGTTTCTAAAATTCATTGTTATTCTGATTTACACGCGCTTTTCTCTTTCCTTCTTTCTTTCTCTCCAAATCAATCTTCATCTCAAACGCACGAAAGTGATTTACGCCAAGTATCTGAACTTCATTTTATCGTCCGGATCTCTTTCGATGTACTCTTGATCGATGGCTTTTTCAATCATTTTCTTCACTTTCTTCACTTCGGGCAAGAACAATTTCTTCAACGAGTTGACCACTTCCAGCTGTATATCTCCGTGTTTCATCGTCTTTCTCGACTTCATCACGCGGACAACCGCGGCTAAAATCGTTTGGTCTCTGTCTTGGTCGACGATTTCGTTCACTTTTTTACGATCGACTTTACTCATTTTCGGAATTTTAATTTTTCTCGCCTTGTCCGTGAAGTCGTCGTTAAAAGTGATGACGTCCAAAGCGTTGATGGTGCGTTTCTTTTCGTCCGGGTTCGCCGGCTGGTGCTTTAAAAGCTTAAACTTGGAGAACATAATTGCCGGGAGTTCCTCGCGTAAATCATCAATCCCGACGCCCATTTTCTCGCAAATTTCCTCCACTTTCAACGAATCAAACTCTCGAAAGAGCAACAAGATGGACGCTTGCAACGTCGAACAGGAAATTTCGATTGGCTTTTGCGCGAACTTGATGTTCAACGTGACGCCCGAACCGGCGCCGAAAATCCACGTCAACTTCCTAGATGCGTACGTGTTCTCGTAAAACTCTTCGTACTTTTTCACGCACTCCGTCAACTCTTCCGGTAACGTCATCGCCATCACCGTGTACGTCGGCCAAGACCCGTCTGCTAAGATGGTGACATTCATGTCCGTTTTCGGCATCGGCTCGTTGTTCTTCGCGCTTTTTTCTTTCAACCACTCCACGTATTTCGGGTTGTTTTCTTTCGCCATTTGAATATCGCTCACCATGGATTCCATCTTCATCGTAAACTGCGCGCCGTTGCATTGTTTCAGTTTCGATAAGAGAGATCTTTCCAAATCTTCGCTCGCCGATTGATCTTGCAACAAACGCGTGGCGAGTTTTTGTTTGGCGATTTCGGCGAACAAGTCCTTGTCCGAGATGTACGCGAGAAGCTTGACGATTTTCTCCAAGTGATCTTCGATGACTTCGTCCGTTAACTTTTCTTTCCCACCTTTCTTCAAAACCGAATGGCAAAAGTTCGCGAGTAACTCCGCGATGGTCACTTCGCCGATGCTCTTGTTGCAGAAGCGTTCAAACGCGTCTTTGAACGCTCGCTGGAAAACCACGTCGTCGTTGAAACACTCGGAAACGAACGCGATGTACTTGTCGTGACACTTGATGATGTCTTGAACGAACGACTGTTCGACCGTAGACGGCAACGCTTGTTGCTTTCCGCTTACCGTGCCTTCCTCGTTGATGCTTTGCGTCGCCATCTCGACGAGTTCCAAGCCTCGCTCCGTGACGTGATCTTTGAACGCCTTGGCGATCGGATCGACGCCGTTTGGAATGCGCGTGAACAAGCGAAACAATCTCGCCAAATCCTCTTTTCGGTCGTTGTTTAACAACCACGAAACGCCGCTGCCTTCCTTCTCCAGAAGCTTCGTTTCGTGTTCGGCTAAAATTTCGTGCTCGATTTTCGACATGAGTTTCGGCTCCGTCGACGGGTGCAAATAATGCTGCACTCGATCTTTTTCCATGTCCAAACACCCTTCCGCTAAAACCAAATAGTTCGGGCACGACTCTTCTTCTATCCAAACTGCGGCTTGTCTCTTGTAATGCGCCGCGGTGACGTTTAACATCGGCGTCTCAAAATCCAACTCGTACGCTTGCAACGGCTCGCTATTCGGATCCGAACCCATTTGGACGAAAATAGACACGATGGATTTCACCAACGCGCGGTCGATTTGTTCGCCTTCTCTCTCCTTATCGATCAACGTCAACGTCGCGTCTTTCATCGCCCCGGCTAACGTTTTGTACACTCTGTCCCGAAAGCACGTCATCCCGACGTCTTTTAAACTCGCGTACGAGTGTCTGGCGATGTAATACCGATCCAAATAGTTGAAGAAGCGCGACATCCATCGAACCATGATGTCGTGATTTTTCCACCTCAAGTCCAACTCTCTCAGTAAAAACTCCCCGGACCTCGATTTCAGCGCCGGTATGCACACGCTGTCGATGTACTCCTCGAACACTTCCTTGTATTTTTTATACAGCGCTTCCGAGTAGTCGTGCGGCGGTTTTTGCGTGCACATGTCGTAACACGTCGTGTAATGAATCATAAACTCTTGCGCGTTGATTTCTTCAGCCACATTCCCGTTGTTCTCTCCGTTGTTCTCGTTGTTCTTCGAGGACGGGTTGTCTAACAAGTTTTTCAGCTTTTGGATGCCGGTCTGTTGTTCAGAGAGAGAGAGAGAGAGAGAGAGAGGTGAGTAAACGTGTCAAACACATTTCAAAATCCGTTCCGAGAGAAGAGAGATCTCCGTTTTTTCCGATCTCATTTTGTTGTTGTTGTTGTTGTTGCATCTTCTTCGTAAACACACAGACACACAAAAGAAAGAAAAAAGAAGAGAGAGAGAGAGAGAGACAAACGAACGAACGTTATATAAAAGAGTAGTAAAAAGTAGGACGCGTACCTGTATTTTCTCCCACCCGGTCTTCAGATGGACCACTTCCTTGTTCGCGAGAGGCATTTGATTTTTCTTCTTTTCTTCTTCTTCTGAAGTTTTTTCTCTGAAGAATTTTTAAAAAAAGCTGCCTTTTCTTTTGTTTTTTTTTTCAGTTTTTTTTCAGTTTTTCTCTCTCTCACACAAGTCTTCTTTCGTCGTGTGCG
>ERZ651776.1460-NODE-1460-length-28166-cov-8.296878_pt1 | contig 28166 bp, 29 predicted proteins | sample MGYA00514761_ERZ651776 | MGnify/ENA metagenome assembly ERZ651776 | reverse complement strand
ACGCCCCGACGGAAGTCTTGAGATAGCTGGGTGTTGGTCACGCCTGGGCACAGGCTGTTCATACGCACGTCGCGCTCAGGTAACAGCTGAAGCGCCCGCCACATCGTGTAGAACTGCACGGCCTGCTTGGAGAAGCTGTAGCCGTCGCCAATAATGTCGCCGTTCGTGTCGACCCAGGCGCTGCCCGACTCAAACGTGTCAGCGCCCATAAGCATTCGGTGGTGTTCAACGTTGTCTGCCCACCCCCGACCGGCGGTAGACGCAACGTGTGTGATCGAACCGCCTGCAGGGATCCGCGGTAGGAGCGCCTCGGTGAGATGGCGCAGCCCAAGCCAGTTGATGGCCATTACTTCAGGGGCCGTGAACCGGCCCCCGTTGGGAACACCGGCGCAGTTCATCAACCAGTCCACTCGCCCCGGCATCAACTCGAGCGCGAGGTCGATCGATGCCTTGTCGCCAAGATCACATTGCACCGCCTGAGCGACCGGCGCGGTGACCGCCGCAACGTCGAGTGTGTAGACCGAAGCGTTCGCTGCAATCAGGCTGTCTACGAGCGCGGCCCCAATCCCCGAAGCTGCGCCGGTTACAACAACCGTGTGATCCGACAAGTCCTGCCATGTGCCCTGCATGCCGCCAACCCTAATGACTAACTCGCTGTAGACGGCTTTCGTCCCCGACCGCTCGTGATGGTCACTGCCCACACATAGACGTCGCTCGATCGCGTAGCGTCTCTCTATGGACCCTTCGGCACTGTCGGCACGTGAAGCGCTCGATCTCATGGCCCGAGGTGAACTCTCGGCCGTGGAACTAACCACCGCCTGCATCGACCAGATCAACCGGATCGACCCAGTGGTCAACGCCATGGTCATCCGCAACGACGAAAAGGCACTCGCGAGTGCCGCACGTGCCGACCAGGCCCGTGCGCACGGTGAGATCGTGGGAGCGTTACATGGGCTGCCGGTTGCGATCAAGGATCTACACCCGACTGCCGACATGCCAACGACCTATGGCAGTCCCGACTTCGCCAACCACCAGCCGAGTGAAGACGCTGGCATCGTGACCCGCATCAAGGCTGCGGGCGGCATACCAATCGGTAAGACGAACATTCCCGAACGCAGCATTGGCGCCAACACCGTCAATCCGCTCTTTGGGGCAACAGGCAACCCCTTCGACCCAACGCTCACTTGTGGCGGTTCCTCGGGCGGTTCCGGCGTTGCCCTTGCCACCAACATGGCCCCGCTCGCGACAGGCTCCGACCATGGTGGAAGTGTCCGCATACCCGCGTGTTACTCGGGCGTGGTTGGCCACCGAGCAACACCCGGGGTTGTGCCCCATGAGCTTCGTTCCATGGTGCAGACCTTCTACAGCGTGCAAGGCCCTATGGCCCGCACCGTCGAAGACACCGCACTGCTGCTGTCCGTTATTGCCGACCGCGACACCGGAAACCGGCCGCATGACCCAATGATGTTCCCGCTCGCCGTGGAACCGTTCAGCCAGCTCGAAACGATCGACCCTCGGACCTTACGAATTGCCGTGACCGAAGATCTGGGTGGCGTGTTGGTGTCGGAAGAGATACGGCAGACGTTCCGACAGCGGGTCGACATGCTCAGCGATGTGGTGGCCGTATGTGATGCCCACCCCATCGACCTGCGCCGCGCGCCCGACGTCGATTGGAAGGTGCGAGCCGACATCTTCGTCGCCCAGTACCACCAAGAGGCAGCGAACTGGTCGCAGGACTTCAACCCAAACATCCAGGCGTCGTACAACGCTGCGCTACAGATGCCGATGTTCGATATTGCGGTGGCCCGCCAGGTGCAAATGGAGCTCAACCAGCAGTTCCAGCGGATCTTCGACGACTACGACATCTTGTTGTGCCCCGGCGTGAGCGTGCCCCCGTTCCCGTGGACAGACCGCAACCCCACCCACGTCGACGGCAAACCCGTCGACAACTACATGGCGTGGCTTGCGTTAACCGCGTCGCTCACCGTCGTTGGCCATCCGGTGACAGCACTGCCGTGTGGACTCGACGCGCAGGGCACGCCGTTCGGTGTGCAGGTCGTGGGACCGATGTACCGCGACCACCGTTTGCTCAGCGTTGCCGCCGCGCTCGAAACCGTCTTTGCCTCCAGCCCCGACACCGCTCGACCAACACCCGACTTCGACTGGCTCACCCAACAGACCCCAAACTGTCGCGCCGCCAAGATGTGACGTTTCTGAATCGATTGATCGAAATCGTCGTCCGATCGGTGCAGAACGTCTGAGGGTGGGCTCAGAGATACGCTTCCGCTGGTATGGAACTGCTTGATCCCACCGATGTCCCCGAACGAGTGCTGGTGGTGGTGGCACACCCCGACGACATCGACTTCGGTATTGCTGGCACCGCTGCCGTGTTGACCGCAGCTGGCAGCCAGGTGACCTACGCGCTGCTCACGAGCGGCGAGGCTGGCATCCCTGATGACATGGATCGAGACGAACTGGCCGCCATGCGTGAACGCGAGCAACGAGCCGCAGCAGCGGTGGTTGGCGTCACCGACGTGCGTTTCCTTGGCCAGCCCGACGGCCATCTCGAAGCGAACCTGGAACTGCGCAAGGTCATCAGCCGGGTCATCCGCCAGGTCAAACCAGATGTCGTGATCACACAAAGCCCCGAACGTCGATACGAACGTATCTTTGCCTCCCATCCTGACCACCTCGCGTGTGGCGAGGCCACAATCTCAGCGATTTACCCCGACGCCCGCAACCCCCACGCGCACGTTGATCTGCTGACGGAAGGCCACGACCCACACTCGGTGGAGTGGGTCTGGATCGTGCAAGGACGCGACCCGAACCTGTCGGTCAACATCACCGACGTCATGGACAAGAAGGTGGCAGCACTCTCAAGCCACACCAGCCAGGTCGAATGGATCGACGACATCGACAGCTTGCTGCGCGATTGGGCGGCAATGACCGCCGATCGACTCGGCGTTGCCGATCAGGCGCAGTACATCGAAGCCTTCACCAAGGTCCAGACCCACTAATCCCTGCACCAAGTAACCTGACCGGGTGAGTCTTGGTGGTTTTGCAGCAATAGTCGCCGGCATCGTCGCAGTAGTGGCGATCGCCTACGTGTGGTCCCAGATGATGTCGAATCCCGGCACCATGAGCGACGGTAGCGTCGGCGCCGTCATGGACGGCGGCGAGGATGTTCGACGTATCGACCTGGGAACACACACCTATGTGGCGCAGCAGGCCGAGGAGCAGCTCACAGCCGAAGGTCTGACCTGCCGCACCGTCTCGCTGGAACAGGGTGCATTTGGCATCGGTCTCGGCGACCATCACTATCTGGTCTACAACGCCAAGGACGAGGACCGAGTCCGGATTGTCGTCGATGAACTTCTTGCCGACGCGAACCTTTCGTTCGACGACCTCGGCGACGCATGATCGTCTTCGTCGATTTCGAACACGCCGACCGCTACAAAGACGGCGGTGGGTCCAATATTCAGGCGGCCCGCACCTGGATTAGTTATCGACTCGAGGACCTGTCCGGCATGCCGTGCCTGCTTGTGCGGTGGGATCGAATCACGCACGACCTGCTCACTCGGCTCGACGTCAAGGCCATCTTCATAAGCGGCAACGGCTCCGACCCATCGCTCTACGAGCCTGCCGACCTGGAACCGCTCTACGACATCATCCGGAATTCCGGCCTGCCCATCTTCGGGTTCTGCGGCGGCTTCCAGTGTTTCTCTCAGGCCCTTGGTGCCGAGTTGAAGCTGCTCGACATCGATCCAGATGCCGAGGAGACCGACATCTTGAAGAAGTGGCCAAATGGATACTTCGGCGAAGTCGGCTACAACCCGATCGAGATGCTCGGCGATCATCCGCTACTCGACGGCCTCGGTCCCAATCCTGTCTTCCGCCATGCACATGGGCTGCACGTGCCGGAAGCACCAGCTGGTTTCCAGGTCCTGGCCCGTACCGCAGTGACACCGGTACAACTTGCCATCAACGACGAACGCCGCATGATCGGCACCCAGTTTCATCCCGAGTATTGGACTGATGAACATCCCGCGGGCAGAACGCTGATCACCAACTTCATGCAATGGGCCGACCTGATCTGACCTGACCGTATGTCGTTGGCATTGCGATGCGCACCGATGGCGGGGTCTAGCCAGGGATGAGGTCAAAGCCTTCGTCGAGCCAGCCGGTCACGCCACCGATCATCTTCTTCACCGGCCGGCCAAGGTGTGCGAGTCGAAGCGCAGCCTTATCGGCACCGTTGCAGTGAGGTCCCGCGCAATACACCACAAACACCGTGTCGCTTGGGTACTCGGCAAGTGCGTCCTCGCTCATGCTGCTGCGGGGCAGGCTCACGGCGCCTTCTACGTGGCCTGCGGTGAACGCGGTACTGCTTCGAACATCGAGCAGCACGAAGTCCGGAGTGCTTGTGGTTAACGATGCATGCACGTCCCAGCAGTCCGTCTCGAACGAGAGAAGACCGGCAAAGTGGGCCATGGCATCGACGGCGGTTGCGGCGGGGGTTTCGGTAACAGCGGTGTGTGACATCGCTCTATCTTGCCAAGACTCCCCGACGGCTGCGAATGGCAGGGATGCAAGTGTTTGATCGTCGTCGCTACGGAGCGATGCGCTCAATATGCCAGCTACTGTCGCGGTAGACGTACCGCAGGCGGTCGTGCAGTCGGCTTGGGCGCCCCTGCCAGAACTCGAACATCACCGGAGCAACTCGGTACCCGCCCCAGAATGGCGGGCGAGTGATATCGCCATCGCCGAAACGGGCTTGTACGTCGACGACTGCCTTTTCGAGCACCGACGGGTCGGCAATCAGGTCGCTCTGGGGCGATGCCCATGCACCGAGCTGGCTTCCTCGCGGACGAGACGCGAAGTATGCATCACTTTCCTCTGGGGACACGCGGGTGACCGTGCCCACGATCCTGATCTGGCGATGCATGGTGAGCCAGCTGAACAACAGGGTGGCTTTGCCCGCTGATTCGAGTTCGGCGGCCTTGGCGCTCTCGTAGTTGGTGTAGAAGGCGAACCCGCGATCATCGACACCCTTGGCGAGCACATTACGAGCATGAGGCCAGCCGCCTTCGTCGACGGTGGCCACGACCATGGCATTCGGTTCATGGACCTCGTTCTCGACCGCAGCATCGAACCACAACTTCCATTGCTCGATCGGGTTGGCATGCATCGACGCTGCGTCGATCGTGCCCACGTCGTAGTGCAGTCTGAAGTCACCCAGGTCCATGACGACAGTCAACCATCACCTAACCTGCACGTGTGCACCAACTCGGCGATTCCTGATGTTGCGCACCGGGTATGACCGTCTCACGTTTGTTGCGATCGGTATAGGGGGTGTGTTTGGTGCGGGGCTTCGGTGGGCGATTAGCCGTTCGGGCGAACCGACTGATTTCGACGGTGGCTGGTTTACGTACACACCGAACACCTCGGTGACTGTTGGCGCAAACGTGTCGAGTTTTGAGCCGGTGCGGTCGAGCCAAACCATTGCCACCGCGACTGGCATCCCGGTTGACACGCTGATCGTCAATACGCTCGGTTGCCTTCTTCTTGGCCTCTTCACTGTGCTGCTCCTCAGATCCACCGGCTCGAAGCGGCGGTTGGTCGTGGGGGCCGCCACTGGTTTCTGCGGAAGTTTGACGACGTTCTCAACCTTTGCGGTCGACACTGCGGTTCTGCTGCGCGGCCGTCCGATCTTGCCGGTCGAATTCGAGGGCCTCAACGTCAGTTCGCAGAGCGCCGCTCCGACCGCGCTTGTGTACGTGCTTTTGAGCCTTACTGCGGGGGCCGCTGCCTTCTGGCTAGGCCGTGCGATCGCCAAACGAATGGATCGCCCCCCAGGGCCGTCAACGGGTGGCGACGCGACATGACCGTGATTGCCTTCGTGGTTGTTGCCGCATGTTTTACCGTGGTGCGGGCGGTGCTAACGGCAGGACAGCCCCAGGGCGCGATGCCGTGGCGCACCTTGGCGGTGAATACCGCTGGCGCATTCCTGCTCGGGCTGGTCGTAGCAAGTCGATGGTGGGACGATCCGATAGTGGCCACAACCGCCGGTTTGGGCTCACTCACGACCTTCTCCACCGTCGCAGCCGAAACAGCTTCTCTGCTCGATAATGGTCGCAAAGGCCGCGCCATCGCCTACGTTGGAATGACCTTGGTGGTTGGTAGTGCGGCTGCCTGGTTCGGACTCACTCTTGGAGATAGCTGACATGACCGCTCCGGTTGTAGTTGAAGTATTTAGCGACTTTCTTTGACCGTGGTGTCATGTAGGCACCGTGCGTGTCGATGAACTACAACGGCGTATGGGCGACGCGATCGATGTGCAGTGGAAGAGTTTTCTTCTCGTTCCCGAACCAAAGATCAGATCGCTTGAGAAGTTCTCCCGCTACACCGAGTCGTGGCAGCGCCCAGCTGACATGGAGCCTGCGGCCAAGTTCACGACACCGTGGGCATCTGGGGCAACTCCCCCATCCAGTTCCTTTCCGGCACAGATGGCGTGGAAAGCCAGCGCTCATTTCGGCGACGAGGCCCAGCAGCGCTATCACCACGCACTCCTCGACGCGTACTTCGTGCAGAACCGTGACATCAGCAATGGCCAAGAACTCGCCCAGATCGCGCACGAATGCGACATCGACAAGGACGCGTTCGTCGAACTTTTCACCGAGCAGCATGACTCGTTGCGCGACATGGTGGCTGCCGACCACAACGATGCCATCGGACGGGGTGTAACCGCAGTCCCCACGGTCGTGTTAGCAGGTGCCTTCCCGGTACCCGGCGCACAAGACGTCGAAACCTACGAACGATTCGTATCGCGGGTCATCGAACGCAACCTGTAGGTTCATCATCTGTGACGGTCAAACCGCGACATGCGCGGTATGAGCGTCACAGATGCTTTGGGCAGATAGTTAGGCGGGTGCGGGCACTGTGTTGATGCCGCAGAACGGGCGCAAGACCTCGGGGACACTGAAACTGCCGTCGGCTTGCTGGTAGTGCTCCATCAGGAACACCAGCATGCGTGCGACCGGTATCGCTGTGCCATTCAGGGTGTGCACGAACTCGGATCCGCTTTCGGTCTTGACCCGAGTGTCTAGGCGGCGAGCCGAGTAGTCGAGATAGTTCGAGCAGCTCGTCACTTCGCGATAGGCACCCTCGGACGGAAGCCACACTTCGCAGTCGTACTTCTTGGCCGCGGCATTACCCAGATCGCCCGCAGCGATATTGACGACTCGGTACGGCAAACCCAGCTCGTCGAGGATCTCTCGTTCGATCTCAAGCAGAAGCTCGTGTTCATCCCAGCTCTTCTCTGGCGGTGACCAGATGAACATTTCCACCTTGTCGAACTGATGCACCCGGAAGATCCCGCGAGTGTCTTTGCCGTAGGTCCCCGCCTCGCGACGAAAACACGACGAGAATCCAGCGTAACGAAGCGGAAGTTTGTCGAGGTCGAGGCGATCCTTGCGGTGCATACCCGCGAGTGGCACTTCGGCCGTACCGACCAAGTACAAGTCATCTTCGGGCATTCCGTAGACCTGGTTCTGGTCGGTCGGGAAGAAGCCCGCATCGATCATCATCTGCTCGCGGACCAGGACAGGCGGCACGACCGGGTTGAACCCTCGGGCCACGAGTTTGCCCAGCGCCCACTGGACCAGCGCAAACTCGATCTGGACCGCTGCACCAGTGATGTAGGCGAATCGCGAGCCGCTTACCTCGGCGCCCAGCTCGTTGTTGACCCACCCAATGTGTCGGCCGAAGTCGGCGTGGTCCATCGGCGGGGCCGCTGTTGTGCCGCCAATCGTGGCGATAACCGTGCCTTCGTCTTCGCCGCCGTCAGGAACAGACTCATGGGCAGGTAACGGCAGCTGCAGGGCCGCTGCCTTGAGCTCCGCGTCGAGCGCCCCATACACGGCCTCGGCTTCAGTCAGCTCGGCCTTCACCACGCCAGCAGCCTCGATCTTGGCTGGGCGTTCCTCGGGAGATGACTTTCCAATTTCCTTGGAGACCGTGTTCGATCGATTCCGCAGTTCTTCAACCGAGAGCTGCATCTCTCGGTGCCGGGCGCTCAGGTCGAGCACCTGGTCGACAAGCGCCGGGTCGGCACCTTTGCGCTCCATGCCCGCGCGGTACGCCGGATCGCTGAGTTGCTTGAGGTCAATCACCCGGAAAGCGTACGCGGCGTTCGCTTCAGTCACTAACCAATATCGCTACCGACCTCTACGAGCGTGAAGCCACGACTGCGTTCGCGATGGCCCGACCAACAGCTTCGAAGGCTGCCTCGGCAAGATTGTGAGGTTCCCCTGGCACAGTTCCTGCAGAAACAGCGAAACAAATATCGCCGTCGAAACTGGTGTGAGCAGGTCGCAAACACGCCCCGTAGGCATCGTGGGCCCGCACCAATAGCCGCCCGAGTTGAGCTCGAGTCAGAGCCGCATCGGTGGCGACGACGGCAAGTGTCGTGTTCTGGTTCGACTGCGGCGGCTTGGCCAATGGCCCGGCCACTGGAGGCCCGCCAGTAAGTGATTCACCTTCGAGCGAAAACACATCGCCCAGTGCATTCACCGCGACGAGCGCAGCAACTGTTGCCCCACCGACACGAACCGCGGCCGAGCCGATACCTCCAGGGATCTTCTCGCCTCGCCACTTTGCACAGGTTGCTCCAGTACCTGCTCCGACGAGCCCCTGCACCACAGGCTCAGACGATGCAGCCTGCAGCGCCGCCACACCATCAGCGGGCGTCGGGCGCACGTTCGCATCGCCAACACCCAGGTCATAGAGCGCAGCGGTCGGCACGATGGGCACGACAGCAGCAGTTGTGGCGTACCCCCGCCCCTGCGACTCGAGTGCTGTCATCACCCCATCGGCAGCGGCCAGGCCGAACGCGCTGCCGCCTGCGAGTACGAGTGCATGAGCCTGCTCCACGGTCATACCTGGTGACAACAGACCGAACTCGCGTGTTGCCGGCGCTGCGCCACGTACTTCGCCAGCCACAACGCTGGGCTCGGGAAGCACGATGACCGTGCAGCCTGTTTGGGCACCGGCATCGGTGTAGTGGCCCACGGTGATGCCATCGATCGCCGTAAGCGTGTTGTTCTCGCTCACCGCCCGAGTCTAGGAGGCGCAGCGAGGTGCGTACGCAGTGAGGCTTGCACATGTCCGCCTTGGACCTGACCCAAACAGTCAGGCCGTCGGGCCATGGCTGAGCGCCGCAGGAAATGACTCGACCCATGGCCCGTTTCCAGACGGGGTTGGCGGGGCGACCGCCACGCTGTGGCTCGATGTGTCACTTACGGTGTGCAGCGTCGATGTGAGCGCATCAAGGCCGACAATGTCGATCCGCATTCCCATTGTTCGCAGGTGAACGATGATCGGCAACAGATCCGGGTCCACTGCTAACTCGACATCGATTGCGACGATGACTCGATTGGCGTCGACGCCGCTCGCGCGGACGGCGCCATGAAACACCGGTACGAGGCCAGCAAGCATGTCAGCGGAAGGCACCGTGATTCGAACGGCAGAACCACCAGGATGTTCGGCAGCGGTCTCTGCAACGTCGATAATGAGCTGCTCCATCACAGCGTGGCCCAGGCCCACCGCTGAAACGTGTGCGTGGTGCGGCCACAGTTCGAGTAACTCACCACCTGCAAGTGCCCACCATGGGGCTGCTTCAATAACAACCGCCCCATGATCGGTGTGCATCCGATACCGGGTCACAACGTCGTCGAGCACGAGGTCTCCCCAGGAACGGCCATCAGCAGAAGGATCAAACACGTCGGTGTGTCGAACCCAACAGACGAGAAACCGGCATGCGGAGCTTGCGTCATCCAGGATTGGATTGATCATGACTTCGTCGGCCGACGTTTCGGACGGCCGGAACGCGACCGACCGAGACTCCGAAATCGCACGACGACACGCCCCATCGAAACGACCAGCAACCTCAGGGGTAGAGAGTTGTTGAATTGGCCGTTCAAAGAAAAACGAAGGCATCCGCTCGAACGGGGCAAAACTGCCATCAGGGTTCACCCGAATGACCACCGAGTCAGTTCCCAACATCCGGCGCAAGGGCACCAGGTCCGAAATTCGCAGCGGGTCGGTCGGTCCTTTGGCGGTTTCACTCACCCAACTCAATCGGCCAAACATCGCACTGCATGAGTCGTTTGGTCTAGAAACCCAGTGTTAACGCTGGGTCCTTACTAGAGGTGCCTTACCCGAGGCGCAGTACCAGAGGCGCCTTACTGCTGGTGTAACGTCAGCTCTCGGTGACGGGTTCACCAGCGCGGTCAAAGGCAGACTGCACGGCCTCGAAGGTCAGGTTGTCGTGGTCGTTGTCGACAACGAATGCCGGTTCAGTAACGATGTCTGCTGCACCTGGTCGCAGCGTTCTGTCGTTGCGGTTGACCCACCGGAAGAACAGGAAGGTAATCAGCGCCCAGATATAGAAACCTCCGCCGAGTTTCATGATCAGGCCAGCCGCCTGCTGATCAGCGACTGTGCTGATACCCCACAGCCGAACATCGTGGTCGTACACCCGATACAGCGGGTTGTCGGCAACGGTCAAGAATGCACCTGGAACCGTTGGCAGCACCGAGTTCAGGAATAGGAAGATCATCTGGCCCGGATAACTCGCACGCAGCTCGGGCAGCGGACTTACCACCGGCATCCACATGAGCAACGCACCGGTGAATACCGAAAGATGCACGACGTAGTGGAAGACGCCGTTCTCGATCGAGAAGTTCACCACCGGTTTGAGATGGGTAACTGCGATCAAGACGTTGAATAACACCGCTGCCGCCACGGGGCGTGTCAGTCGCCTGATCCAGACGCCGCTCGTTCCATCGGCACTCACGATCAGACGTGCCAGCCATTCGGGAACTGCAAGCAGAAAGAGCGGAGGGATCACCAGGGTGATCAACATGTGCTGGATCATGTGCACGCCGTAGAGGTACTCCTCGCTGATGTCGTGCATCGGCCAGTCACTCGACGCCCACAGCAGCAAGACCGCGACGATGAAATAGATCGTCTGGCGGCGGGTGACGACCGGTTCGCCTTCGGCAACAGCCTTCGGGCCAAGAACATGCCTCACCCAGTAACCAAAGCCGATTACTACCGCGATAATGAGCCACACCTCAGGGTGTGGTTGATACCGCCAGATATCTGCATCGGCGGCCAAGAACACGACTAACCGAGCCCGAACACGTCGTACGCAAACAAGAAGATTGCGTACACACCCATGGCAAGCACGAGGCCAGCAATAAAGAGGTACCGGAACCACGGTGTGTCGTACTTGAGGTGCATGAAGTACGCCGCAACCATCGCGAATTTGATGATCATCAGCACCGACAAGGACAGGTAGAGGAACCAAGGGTCGACAGAGTCTTCGATGAAGTAGGTGCCGACTTCGAGCGCGGTGAACAGCGCCAATATGCCAGCGATCTTCACATAGAAGAGATCGCTGGGGTGGTGGTCGTCGTCGTGCGCGTCTTCAGCAGCATCAACAGCGGTGTCAGTCATCGAGTTGGTCACGAGAAACCCCTATTGCGGGAAGAGATAGACGACAGTGAAGATCAAGATCCACACCACGTCGACGAAGTGCCAGTACAAACCCACGATTTCGACCGTCTCGGCCTTGTCCTGGTTTAAGCGACCTTGCTTGTGCATGATGTAGGTCGCAAGCAGCATGACGATACCGATGGTCACGTGCACGCCATGGAAACCGGTAAGCGTAAAGAACGCAGAACCGAAGATGTTGGTCGAGTAACCCAGGCCCTTTTCGACGAATTCGGTGAATTCGTAGATCTGGCCGGCGATGAAGACCGATCCAAGGGCTGCAGTCGTCAGCGTCCAGATGCGGAAGTTGCGGTACTCACCCCGGCGAATCGAGGACAGTGCCAGCACCATGGTGAGCGAGCTTGCCAGAAGCACGAACGACGAGATGGAGGTGAACGGGATGTCGAACACACCTTCGCCGTCTGAGCCGCCGAAACGAGGGCCGATGTTGCGCCCATCTTCTGCAAACGGTGCCAGACCTTCGGCAAAGCCGTTGAACCGCTCCTTATACAGGAGGTAGGTCGAGATCAGCGCACCAAACAGCAAACATTCACTGCCGAGGAACGCCCACATCATCAACTTGTTGTTGGAGATGCCGGTGGTGGTGCCATGACCTGCGTCGTGCCCATGATCATCGGCTGCCTGGTCCGACTTGGTTGCGATTGCCTCAGACATGAGAGGCTCCTTCGGCGTCAGCAGAAGCGTCTGCATCGTGGTCGTCGTCGTGGCCATGATCGTCGTGGCCGTGTGCAGCTTCAGGATCGTCGGCAGGCTCAAGTGCCCAACCGAGGAAACCAGCCAAGAACAGTGCGCCGGCAGGAATAAGCAACCAGAAAGTGAAGATCACTGCATAGCCGATAACCGGCAACGAGAGTGAAAGCACCAGTGGCCAATAGGACGGCGAAGGCAGATGCACATCGGTGGCGCTGCCGTCTTGGGCAATGTCCTCGGGGTACGCCTTACGGACAATCTTGCCGTCTTCGTTCTTGCCCCACTTGCGGTGCCACCAGTCGTCCTGAAACTCAACAACAGGATCAACGTCGAAGTTGTGCACCGGTGTTGGTGATGCGGTTGACCATTCGAGCGAACGGGCATCCCATGGATCAGGACCCACCTCGACTGGATTCTTCTTAGCACTGCGAGCCGAGATCCAGATGTTGATCAAGAAGGCGAGTGTGCCCAGTGCGATCACGAACGCACCAGCTGAAACGATGCCATTCCAGAAGCCGAAGCCGTCTTCAGAGGCATAACTGTGGTGGCGTCGGGCCATTCCCTGGAGCCCAAGCACGTGCATAGGACCGAAGGTCATGTTGAAACCAATAAGCATGAGCCAGAAGTTGATCTTGCCCCACTTCTCGTTCAGCTTGTGGCCAAAGACTTTGGGCCACCAGAAGTAGAAGCCGGCGAACATGCCGAGCAGTGCGCCACCGAAGATCACATAGTGGAAGTGAGCCACGATGTAGTAGGTGTCGGTCTGCTGGGTGTCCGATGGTGCAACCGCGTGGGTCACACCAGACAGGCCACCAATGGTGAACATGGCAATAACGCCGGTGGCAAACAACATTGGTGTGTTGAACAGCAGTCGACCGCCCCACATGGTGGCGAGCCAGTTGAGAATCTTCACACCGGTTGGGACGGCGATGAACATGGTGGACATCGAGAATGCCGCAACCGAGATAGGACCGAGGCCAGACACGAACATGTGGTGGGCCCACACGCCCCAGCCCATGAAGCCAATAGCGATACCGCTACCAACCATGAACGGGTAGCCGAAGATTGGTTTACGGCTGAAGGTGGGAATCACCTCGGAGATGATGCCGAAGGCCGGCAGGATCAAGATGTACACCTCAGGGTGGCCAAAGATCCAGAACAAATGCTGCCACAGCAGTGGGCTACCGCCCTGTTCGACATTAAAGAAGTTGGCGTCGAAGCTGCGATCAAAGGTGAGCAGGAACAGTGCGATCGTGATGACCGGAACGGCGAACAGCAGCAGGAACTGCACGACGAGCATCATCCAGGTGAAGATCGGCATCTTCAATAGGGTCATACCCGGCGCTCGCATATTGAGCACGGTCACGATCAGGTTGATGGCCGAAACCAGTGAGGCGATACCAGCGATCTGTAGGCCAATTGCATAGAAGTCCATGCCGTTGCCGGGGGCAAAGGTCACCGAGGTATTTGGTGCATACGCAAACCAACCACCATCGGGAGCGCCACCAAGGAACCATGAAGTGTTCAGGAAGATGGCACCGGCGAGCCAGCACCAGAAGCTGAATGCATTTAGCCGAGGAAACGCAACGTCGCGGGCACCGACTTGCAGCGGCAGCAGATAGTTCGCGAACGCCGCCGCCATGGGCATGATCACCAAGAAGATCATGGTCACGCCATGCATGGTGAATACCTGGTTGTACAGCGATTCGGACAGGAACTGTCCGTCTGGTGCTGCCAATTGGATGCGAATCAGCAGCGCTTCGACGCCACCGAATAGGAAGAAGAACAGCGAACCAACGCCGTACATAATGCCGATCTTTTTGTGATCGACGGTCGTGAACCAGCTCGCCCAGCCAACATCGCTTTGGGGGCGGGTGAGTGCACCAAGTGGCCGCTCAGCGACCTTGGTGACGGTGCCTGCTTCGAGTGCGAGCGGGCGATCTTCGGTAATAGCCATGGGTTACTCCTCCCCTTCTGCGTAGGTCATGTTCGTCAGGAATTCGACCAGGTTGTCGACTTCTTCGGCCGACAATGAGGTAAACGGTGTCATGCCTCGTTGCCCGGTTGGACTGTCCCAGGCGTTGGCTTTTTGTTCAGGAGCGTTGATGATCCACGCTTCGAGTGCGCCTCGATTGAGTCGGCCCCGTTCGGCGAGTTCAGAGTACGAAATCGAACAATTGCCAGTGTCGACACAGCCTGGATCGACGTTTGGCTCTCGAGATGGGTCGTAGTTTTCGTACAGCTCAAAGATGCCACCAGCAAACGATGATCGGCTCTGCAGATGGGTCAAGTTGGGCGCAGCGCCCGCAAGCTGAATCGAATTGCCTTCGGCAGGGCTTGGGTCGATGTATTGTGCCGGCGGCCGTTGGCGGACTGCCTCGAGACCAGACGCACCAGCGAGCAGGTTCGAGTACAACGAGAAGTCGTCGAGCGAACCATCTGCGGTGTGTGAGGTCAAGCCATTAATCACATGGCATGAAGCGCACTGGTTGTTGAAGACTTCCCAACCGGCGAACTCGGCGGTGCCTTCTTCAGGAACAACTGCGTCGAGCTGCTGATTTGCAGCCCAGGTCTTCCAATCGTCGAGTGGCATGCCCACGGCAAACTTTTCCATGTAGGCGTGGGAGAGACCGCAGAACTCGGTGCATTCGCCCGGGAAACGACCAGGGTTGCCCGCTTCGATTGTCCATGGGCTGTAACGACCAGGTACGGCATCGCGTTTGCCGTTGAGGGCCGGGACCCAGAACGAGTGGATGACGTCGCGGCTCGTAACTCGCAGCTGCACTTCCTCGCCAACGGGCAAGACAAGTTCGTTTGCGGTCACGATGTCGGGGATGCCGTCGTCGTCGAGGTGGTACTGGAATTCCCACCACCACTGCTGACCGACGACCACAACTTCTTGGATCTGACGGTCATCGGTTGCCGACACATCGTCGAGTTCAAACAGCAAACCAAGTGTGAAGAAGGCGATAACAGCCATAATCACGGTCGGCAGGATCGTCCAACCGATTTCGAGGCGAGTATTGCCGTGAATTTGCTCGGGAAATTCTTCGTCTGCGTACAGCAGCGACTCGTCGTCAGCCTTGACGCCGAAACGCCGCGCCATGTAGATCACTGCACCCTGCACCAGCACAAAGACCACGGCAGCCGCAACAAGCAGCCACACCAGGAAGGTATCGAGCTTCTCAGCAATAGGACTCTCGGGGTCCATGGTCGAGAGGTGGCGATCGCCACAACCCGCTAAGACTAAAGCAAGACCAGCGACGACAAAGGCAACCCGGCGGTTCGTCCGCCGAGACCCGGTTCGAGGCTCAGACACTTCGGATGGTGGCGTTTCACCAAGTGGCGTATGCGATTTCATCAACCTTCTCATTCGCCTTCAACAGTACTTTCCGCGTGGGACTCTTCGCCGTGCTCATCGCCATGATGTCCGACTCGGGGCTCTATGACAGCTGTCACTACACCCAGGGCAATAATGGCGACGGCAACGACGCCAACGATGGCCGAAATGGTGCGCCGGCCGATTTGGGGCTTGAACACTGCAAGCAGGGCAACGGCAAGAATAACGACCGAAAGCACACCAGCGATGAGGACCGCTGCGTTGCCGGTGCCCCAAAGAAACATGCGGGAGATCGACAGTGCAAGAACCGCACCAAGAGCCAACCCAAGCACAGGAATCTCAAACGATGCGCCAACTCGGTCACGCAACGCCGCGTTCGTTGTTGCATCACCCGTAGAACGGTCCGCCCATGAACTGAGCGCCCATTCGATCGCGACGACCGACAACAGCACCAGACCAATAATCCAGTACGCCTTAGTGTCCATGACCAAACCAACGAGGAGGACACCAACACCGATAGCGGTGATTGCTGGCCACCAACTCGGCGCAGTGGGGCGCTGAGCAAACGGCATAACCGAGGGTGTATCGCCAAGTTCGGCGACCGATTCGACGTCGGCGTCGCGGAAGGCGACGGCAGTTCCGCCTACGAGCGCAGCGCTCATAGACATGAAGATCAACACGATGAAGCCGCTCGCAGCACCGACATTGCCCTTCCAGCCGAGGCTGATGAGGCCAACAATGGCGTTGCGGTCAACAAAGCCGAAGTAATCGGGGCCGGTTGCATCACCTGATGACAGGCCATACACAAGCGCTGCGATGAGGCCGAATGCGGCGAGGCCGCCGAAGTATTTGAATCCTGGTGTGAACACAGCTGCCTACTTGGTGATGAAGATCAGGATCCAGATGACAAAATACAGCGCAACCATGGCGTACCAATAGGTTGCGGCCGCAGCGACAACATCTACATGGTCTTTGGTGTCGCTACTGGCCAGCGCTCGGAAGGCGGCAAAGGCCAGCAAACACATCGCCACAACAATCATGGCGACGTGTGATGCGGTAATCGCATAGATCAGGGTTGCGGCCGAAGAGCCGCTGGTGTCATCAATGACCAAGCCGAGTTGCTTCCACTGGAAGACCACCTGGTTGATGACGGCAGCGCCGAACATGGCCTGAGTGGCCAAAGCCAACACTCCATGTCGTCGATCGCTGCGTTTGAAGCTGTACACCGCCCACTGCATGGTGACCATCGACATGATCAGTGTCCAGGTCATAACCGTGGGAGCGGTGAGTTCCACTTGGGCAGAATCAGGAATCCAGGAGATCGGGGTGTCACCCTCGGCCGCTCGGCCGTCCTGGGCCAGGTTCCATGCATTACGGGACGAGACGTAGGTGGCGAACAGGCCACCGAAGTACATCACCCACATGGCGGTGAACGCTGCAGTGCCAATCTGCAAGGTGCGTTTGCGAGGCACGAACGGCGCCGGCGCATCGCTAACGACCGCGTGGGCCAGATCGGTTGATGAAAAGGTAGTGCCGCTCATGCTGATGCCCCTTCTGCGTAAGGATTCTCGAAGTCTGCGTCGAGCAGTGGTGCTTCAGACGTGACGACGTAGGGGCCATCGAAGTTGCCAACAGGTGGTGGCGACTCGGTGAGCCATTCGAGTGTGTGACCACCAACGGGATTGCGGTTGTCGATGTCTTCGTCGTCGTCGTCGCTACCGAAGAACACTGCGACCGGCACGGCGAGAAGGACCAAGGCGAAGCCAGCGAATACCCCGAGCGCACCAATCAAGCTGATCAGGTTCATGACCTCGACGCCGTCGCGTGCCGAATATGCCGCAACAAAGTCTTCCTGCTCAAGGAAGCCACTGACCGCGTCGGGCAGCGCTGACAGCACCGCTCCGCCAAGCAGCGACAGGCCAGCAAGCATGCCCATACCCAAAGGCAGGCGGCGGCCGAAGATCTTCGATGACCAGTAGAACAGGCCAGCAACACCGGCAAGAAGACCAGCAATCAGAGCCAGCTGCAACATCGCGTTGGCGACTGAGGTAGCGGCGATCTCATCGAAGGTGTCATCGATCCAGCCCTCGAAGTCGGACAGGAATTCCCAGCCGTCGCCAGATCCTGATCCGGAACCCTGGAAGAAACCGACGATGCTGTTGAGGAAACCAATCACGGGAGCGAGCAGGCTGTCGAGCACCCGCACTGCCGCCAATGCTCCAGCGAGCAGCAGCGCAACAAGCGCCATGACCGATAGCGCCAAGTGAGCGGAGAGCTCGGGCGCACGTCCAGCAGCCTTGGCAGTGAGGGCACACGAGCCCAAGAATGCCAAGATCGGCAGGATCAATGTGATCGAACCAACAACGTACAGCCACGTGGTGTTGGCGGTGGGGTTGAAGAACGTCTGGGCATACGCACCAAAGCTCAGTGCGCCAAAGACCCCGATGGCAACCATGGCCATGTCGTAGCTCTTCAGCCGGCGGCGGAGTGCGACCGGAACGGTTTCGCCAAGCATGCCCAGCACGGGAATAGCGAAGGCAAAGACCTGGGGTTGATCGAAGACCCAGCTGATTTGCTCATACAGGTCGGCATCACCGAAACGTTGCGAAGCCTCGCCTCGGGCATCGATCCACATGATCATCAGGTTCGAAATCAGCACTGGTAGCGACAACAGCCAGATACCGCCCGCAACCAGCATGGACCAGGTGAACAGCGGCACGTTGTAGAGCGACATGCCCTTGCTTCGCTCGGTGAAGATCGTGGTGACGATGACCAACGAGGCCATCAATAACGCAAGCACGACTGCGGCCAGCGCCAGCATAGAGAGTTGTGTTGATTGGCTTACAGCTCCGGGTCGTTCGACAAGCCCACCGTCGACAGCCCACGAAACCACCAGAATCACGCCGGCAACGGCCCACGACCACAGTGCGGCTGCGGCAGCTCGGGGGAACGCCAGCGAGGGTGCCCCGATCTGCAACGGCACTACCACCATGGCAATACCGATCAGCAGCGGCATCACGAACAGGAACACCAGGCTCACTCGTTGCAGCGAGAACCACTGTTCAAACACGGTCGCGTTGCTAAAGATTGCAACGCTGTCGGTATCGACGCGTTCAATGCGCACCAGCACATCAGCAACGAGGGCGAACAGGCCAAAGAGCAGCGATCCCAAGATCCAGAGTCGACCAATGACCTTGTGGTCACCGCTCGACACGCCATCGGCGAGGATGTTGTTGGGAAGCCGTTCGTAGACCGCAGGGGCCATTGCTTCGCGCACCGCTACGGGTGCCGCCGAGGCATCGGGCTCAATTTCAGTGAGAGTCATGCGAAGTGCAGTTCGTAAGAGTTGTTGACAGTTCTGTCGTACAAGGATGTCGTATGGGACGTTCGGCCGGGCCGGTGAGCCCGATTGCTACTGCCGATGCTAAGACCGGAGCGGCACGCCAGCGGGGACCGCTGCACGGTGCACTGTAGCGACCGAAACCCCGCTTGTTCAAAACCGCACAAGCGAGATATTGCGCTGTTTTTTCGAGAGGAGTTGCGGTCTCGGTACATAGTTAGACCAGTTGGTCCACGGCCATTGCTCCAAAGAGCAACACGACATAGGTGATCGACCAGCCAAATAGGGCCATTGCGGGCCCCGGTTGCGGGTCCCGGGCAACACGAATCGCGTACCCGAGAAACACGGCGCCAAGCACCGCAGCCGACACAAGATAAATCATGCCCATGTCGGCAACTGGCCCAAATACGAGCGTCAGAGCCCATAACAGCACGGTGTAACCGACAATTCGGCGAGTCACGGTGGCCAGATCAGCCACCGCTGGCAGCATCGGCACATCGGCGGCTGCGTAGTCATCTTTGTATTTGATGGCGAGCGCCCAGAAGTGTGGAGGTGTCCAGTAGAAGATGATCGCGAAGAGAACGATCGGTGCCCAGTTGCGGCCAACGGTCAGATCGAGCGAACCAGTCACGGCAGTCCAGCCGACCAGCACTGGCACAGCTCCAGCTGCGCCTCCGATCACGATATTGCTGGTAGAGCGGCGCTTGAGCCACAGCGTGTACACGAAGACATAGAACAACATGGCCGATACGGCAAGCACCGCGCTGATCAGGTTGACGAAGTACCACAGGAAAACAAAGGCAATGGCTTCGAGCGCCAACGCAAACACCAATGCCTCGGTGGGCTGTACCACGCCGGTGACCAACGGGCGCCCTTTGGTGCGATCCATAATGGCGTCGATATCGCGGTCGACATACATATTGACGGCGTTTGCGCCGCCAGCAGCCAGGGTTCCACCGATAACGGTGGCGATGATAAGCCACAGCCCGGGCCACCCTCGTTTCGCAACGATCATGGCTGGCACGGTCTCGACAAGCAGCAACTCGATGATGCGAGGCTTCGTAAGCGCCACAAAACCCTTGATGCGCGTCCCCCGACTTGCAGGATCGCTCGTTTGCAGCACCGTTGCCATCGCTAACGATGCTAACCGTGCCAATGGGCCTCGCGAGGCTTGATAGCGGCCTTCTTTTGCGGTCTTTTGTCCGATGAGCGCCCCAAAGCGAGTGAGCCCCCGACGCGTGTGGCCCATCGCGCATCGATCATCGGGGTGTATCTCGTGGTCTCTATGGACACGAGTGAGGCCCCAAATCAGCGATCTGGGCGAGGGTCTCCGCCAGATCAACCGGGACCGCAGACTACCCGGCATACTCCAATGCGTGAACGCAGGAATGGCTCGAGCTCTTGTCGCTGGCAGTTCGGCTGCTGTTCTGGTGCTTGAGATTCTGGCTGGCCGACTACTCGCGCCCTATGTCGGTGTGTCGTTAGAGACGTTCACCGGCATCATCGGCATCGTCTTAGCGGGTATCGCAACCGGCGCATGGGCAGGCGGGGCGCTAGCCGACCGCAGCGACGCAAGGCCGCTGATCGGGGCATCGTTGGCGATCGGGGGCGGGTTGACCTGGCTCGTCCTTCCGATTCTCAGTGCGCTCGGCCCTCAGTTCGGTGACGGAACACTCGCCATCATCATCTTGAGCACCGCAGCGTTGTTCCTACCTGCCGCAGTTCTCACCGCAGTCTCCCCGATGGTCGCGAAGCTTCGTTTGGGAAGCCTCGACGACACCGGCGCTGTTGTCGGCGGGCTTTCGGCAGCCGGAACGCTGGGGGCACTCGCCGGTACCTTCATCACTGGGTTCATTTTGGTCTCTGCGTTGCCCACCCGACCCACCGTGATGGCGTTGGGTGTCGTGCTCGTCATCGCAGGCGCGATCACTCACGGCTATTTCACCAAGAAGGCACCGACGGCGAGTGCCGTCGTCTTGGTGCTTGCTGCTGCGTTTCTCGGAGCGACATCAAACCCGCCGTGTGAATACGAGACGAGCTACTTTTGCGCCAGCATCGTGGCCGACGAAGACAACCCCAGAGGGCGCAGCCTGTATCTCGACGGCCTGCGTCATGCCTATGTCGATCTCGATGATCCAACACATCTGGACATTCGTTACATCCGGTTATTCGCACAAGTTTCCGACGCCTTGGCTGATGGCCCGCTCGACTCGTTACATATTGGCGGCGGCGGTTTCTCGTTCCCTCGGTATCTGCAACAGACCCGCCCCGGTGGCACCGACGTGGTGCTCGAGATCGACGCCGCACTGGTCGATCTGGTCGAAGACGAACTGGGGCTGGTGCAGAACGAAACGTTTCAGGTCCAGGTTGGCGACGCCAGATTGGCGCTGAGCGACTTCACCGACGACCGCTTCAACTTCATCGTTGGCGACGCATTCTCAAGCCGAGCCGTGCCCTGGCATCTCACGACCCGAGAGTTCCTGGCCGAGGTCGACCGAGTCATGACCAACGACGGCGTCTACGTGATGAACATCATCGACGGTGGTTCGTTCGACTTCGCTCGAGCCGAAGTCGCCACCCTGATGCAAATCTTCGACAACGTGCAGGTGGTCATTCCACCGGACGGTTTACCCGCCCAGGGCTTCTCGAACGTGATGCTTGTTGCATCACGGTCGGAACTACCGGACCTCGGCATCGCCAGTGAAGATGGCCAAGCGCTGAGCCCCGCGATCCGAGACAAAGGCAGCCGAACGTTCACGGACTCTGAGACGGTGGCGTTCTGGGACGGCGCAGACTGGTTGCGCGACGACTACGCCCCCGTCGACCAACTCCAGCAGTAACCCGACGGCTGGAACAACCAGGCGCTGTCGTTGTCCGCTCTAGGTCATGGGGCTGATGGCGTTGGCTTCGGGTGGCCCCCAGCCGCCCCGGCTGTACTGCAATACCGGGTCACCAATGTCGAGCAGTGGATCGACGATACGCCACGCCTGTTCGACACCATCTTGGTGGGCGAACAACCGGGCATCACCGGCGAGCGCATCACCGATCAGCCGTTCATACGGGTCCGGGCCGGCGCCACCAAGCGCTTCGCCGTAGTCGACCGACAAGTCCACCGGCGCGGAAATCATTTCGTCGCCCGGTGTCTTGGCTTGCATCGTCAAGGTGATGGCGTTATCGGGTTTCATCCGAAAACGAAGGATGCTTGAGCCAGCCATTTTGTCGACACCGCCGAACATGGCCGTGGGTGGAGGCCGAAACTCGACGACTGCTTCGGTGATCGTTTCGGCCATACCCTTGCCGGCACGGATGGCGAAGGGTACGCCGCTCCAGCGCCATGAGTCGATGAACAGTTCTAGGGCAACGAACGTTTCGGTCTGCGAGTCGGGCTCAACACCGGCCTCTTCGAGGTACCCCAGATACTGGCCCCGCACAGAACGTGCCGGATCGCCAGGTCGCATTGCCCGCAGCACCTTGACCTTTTCGACGCGCAACGAGTCGGCGGCCTCGTCGGCAGGCGGTTCCATAGCGAGCAATGCGATCATCTGCAGCAGATGGTTCTGGACGACGTCTCGGATGGCGCCAACCTCGTCATAAAAACCACCTCTGCCAGCGATGTCGAATGACTCGGCCATGGTGATCGTCACACGGCTGATGTGGTGGCGGTTCCAGACACCTTCGAGCATGGCGTTTGCGAACCGGAACACCAGCATGTTCATGACCGCTTCTTTACCCAGGAAATGATCGATGCGATAAATCGATTCCTCGGGGAAGTGTCGATGCAAGATCTCGTTGAGCTCTTGAGCCGAGGCGAGGTCACGCCCGAATGGTTTCTCTACCACGATGCGACCGCGATCGAGCCCGACCTCGGCCAACCCGGTTGCGACATCGTCGAACAACGCTGGAGGGATAGCCAGAAACGAAACCGGCACGGGTTCGTGTTCGCCTACGGCTTTAGCCAGCCGATCGTAGGTTTCGGATCCGGTGTAGTCGCCACGAACATAGGTGATCCGACTGACGAGATCGTCGACAAAGGTCGAGTCGTGATGCGCAAGCGCCTTGCGGGCCCGCGCCCGCATCGTTTCGTCGTCTCCCTCACTGCGGGCCACACCGATCACCCGAGGACGAATGCCATCGACGGTGAGTTCGTACAACGCAGGCAACAACTTCTTGTATGCCAGGTCGCCAGTGATACCGAACAAGATCACGGTGTTCGAACGTTGGGCCGCATGTGGGCTCATGTGGTCAACCTCGTACCGCGATGCGAAGTGGCCTGTGTCCTCTTTCGCGGTGTCATCCTTCTCGGGCCTTCTTCTCGTGGTGACCGCCGAAGCCAGCACGCATGGCCGACAACACCTTGCTCGCGAATTCATCCTGGTTGCGGCTAGCAAATCGGGACGTGAGCGATGCAGTAATCACCGGCGCAGGAACAGCCAGATCGATTGCAGCCTGCGCGGTCCATCGGCCTTCACCTGAGTCGCTGACGTGGCCGCTGTATTCAGCCAACTCGGGACTCATAGCCAGCGCCTCGGCAGTCAGATCGACGAGCCATGAAGAGATCACGCTCCCCCGGCGCCACACTTCGGCGACCGCACCAACATCGATAGCAAACTCGTAGTACTTGCCATCACGCATCGGTGTGGTCTCGGCGTCCAGGTCCTGCGACACCCGACCAAGGTCGGCTTGTTCAAGGACACCAAGACCTTCCGCGATAGCGGCCATCATGCCGTACTCGATTCCGTTGTGAACCATCTTCACGAAGTGGCCGGCGCCACTTGGGCCACAGTGCAACCAGCCAGCCTCGCCTGGACGAAGAGGACCATCAGTGGTCCGCTCAGCCGACTCGACCCCTGGCGCAAGATCTTCGAAGATCGGCGTGAGATGTTCGATCGCGACATCGGAGCCCCCGATCATCAGGCTGAACCCACGCGCAAGACCATGTACGCCCCCGCTCGTGCCAATATCGACGAAATGCACACCGGTTGGGGCCAGTTCCTCGGCCAGGTCGACATCGTCGCGCCAATTGCTGTTGCCACCGTCGATCACGATGTCACCGGGTTCAAGCAGTGCGGCGACTTCGCGCACAACAGAACCAGCGAATGCCGCTGGCACCATGACCCACACGGCCCGTGGCGCCGCCATCTGGCCGACAAGTTCTTCGATCGATGCGGCGCCGGACGCTCCTGCCTCGACGATGTCGATGACGGCCTCGGCATTGCGGTCATACCCAACACACTGATGACCTGCCACCTGCAGCCTGCGAACCAGGCCATTGCCCATACGTCCTAATCCGACCATTCCTAGTTGCATGCCTGGCAACCTAACCGCGATCCAGAACTGAGGCTCGACTCAACCAGTTGGGCCCGTTGCCCCTGTTGGTGAGCCGACGCAATGAACCGGTCCGGGCCGAGAACGTTGAAACGGCACAGGATTTCTTGCTGCGGCACTATCGTCCCGGGCGTGTCATTTGGAGCTCGCGACCGACGAGCAACTGCATCGGTCGCAGTGCAGTTCTTCGTGAATGGCGCAATCTTTGCTTCGTTCATTCCGAGGCTTCCCGAGATCCGCGACCGCATCGGCGTATCGACCGGTGTGCTTGGTGCGCTGATGACCACCGCCCTGGTCATCGGCCTCGCAGGCAGTCTGGCTTCGGCCCGGATCCTGGATCGATTTGGGACCCGGGTATCGCTGATCGGCGGAGCGTGCCTGCTCGTACTCACCCTGCCACTTATTGGGTTTGCTACAACACCGGCCGTGTTCGTGATCGCACTCGGCTTCATGGCAGCACTCGATGTCATTGTTGACGTCTCCATGAATCTGCAGGGTTCATGGTTAAGTGGCCGCCGCCACGCGCCGATCATGAACCGACTGCACGGCCTTTGGAGCCTGGGCACGGTGGTTGGAGGCTTGGCCGCGGCCCGGTTGACGGCCAGCGACGTATCGCTACAAGTGCATCTTGTTGGCGTATCCATGGTGCTGTCACTTGCTCTCATCTTCATTAGTCGAGGTTTGTTGCGCACCGACGAACATGCCGAGGGAAAACCAATCGGATCCAGTGGCATCGCCGGGACCAGTCGCCTTCCGCTGCTACTCCTTGCCTTAGCAGGAGCCCTCGCGATATCGGTGGAGCTGGTTTCGAACGATTGGGCGGCCTTCCGACTGCGAGATGATTTCGAAACATCTGCAGGTTTTGCCGGTCTCGGATTCGTGGCCTTCACGCTGGGTATGACCGCGGGCCGGTTCAGCGGTGATGCACTTCAGGTTCGACTCGGCCATGACCGACTCGCTCGCATCTCCGTGCTCGCAGCGACCGCAGGGCTCACTGGAGCGGCGCTGCTTCCCGACAAGTACGCCGTACTTGCTAGTTATGTCATGGCTGGCGCTGGCGTGTCCACCTTCTTCCCCAAGCTCTACGACGACGCCGCGCAGCTACCCGGCAAACGAGGCGCTGGACTCGCTGCGCTGACCGCAGGGTCACGAGTCACGGGGCTTCTTGTGCCAGCAGTCGTCGGCGGTTTGACTGCGACATCGTTGTCGGTAGGAACAGCCACCGGAATCGTGGTGATCCCAAGTGCGCTGGCGTTTGCCGCGCTGACGTTCTACGTGCCCGGACAGCAGCGTTGATCACAGAAACAGTGGCTGCCATTTCGTCTGTCGAGAGATCGTCTTCGTACCAACGGCGGTCGTCCATCCGGCGCATCACACCACTCGCTGGCACCTGTGGGTGGACCAAGATGGAGTAGTTCACCGGGGACTTCATCGTCTCGACACTGATGCCTGGCTGTGCCAGTGCCACATCACCCCGATCAAACGACCTACCGCACGTCCCGCCTAACGAATCGGTGCCAGGCACGCGTTCGTTATCCGAAGATGACCCTGGACGGAAAAGGCGACGTGTCCGGCTTCACGTTCGCGCAACGTGGGAAGGACGGTGCCATCGCGGCAAACTAGACAGGTGACTCCGGCTCGTTATCGACAGGTCACGGGAATAGCGCTTATGGCGTTGGCCGTGATCGTGGTTACCGGAACTGCCGTGCGTTTGACCGCATCGGGTCTCGGCTGTAGCGATTGGCCGACCTGCGAAGAAGGTCAGCTGATCGCCGACTTCTCACTCCACCCCATGATCGAGTTTGTCAACCGGGTGTTCACGGGCTTTGTGGCGGTGGCCGTCATCGTGGCCGTCCTGGCATCACTGTTTCGCAAACCTCGCCGACGCGACCTGACCTTGCTGTCATGGGGGCTGGTCGCTGGAGTCATAGGCCAGATTGCGCTCGGGGCGGTCACGGTACTGACCCATCTCGATCCATGGGTAGTCATGAGCCATTTCTTGCTGTCGATGATCTTGGTGGCAAACGCGACCGTCTTGCACGCCCGAGCCGGCTATGACCCGGTGCCGCCAGAGCGCGCGGGCCGTTGGTACCGATGGCCGATCACTTTGCTCACGACCGCGGCAATTACCGCAGGAACTCTCGTTACCGGATCGGGCCCCCACGCTGGTAGCGAGGACGGTGACCCCATCGAGCGCATGCCCTTCGATGTGCCGAATGTTGCCCGCATTCATGGCGGCATCGTGATCGCCCTCGTAGCGGTTGTGATCGCCGCTATGTGGCACCTCAACAAGACCAACGCCCCACAAGCGGAACAGTGGCGAGGGCGACTTGTGCTGTTGTCGCTGATCCTGCAAGCCGGCATCGGTTATACCCAATACTTCACCGGTGTTCCCGTGCTTCTTGTTGGTTTCCACATCGTTGGAGCCACCCTCACCTGGATCGCTGTGTTGTGGTTTCACCTGGATATGTCGCCCGAACCTGATGAACTTGGCGACAAACGTGGCATCCATGCCGGTGAACCTTCCATACTGGTGTCATGACAGCCCCGGTCACCACGCCGACCGAAACGGTTGATGCCGATACCAGCATCGACCCGGATCGGCCTTGGATCGTGCTCGTATGGAACGATCCGATCAATCTCATGAGCTACGTCACTCACGTTTTGCAGAAACTCTTCGGGTATGACCAAGAGAAGGCGACCAAGCTCATGATGGACGTTCATGAAAAGGGTCGTGCTGTTGTGTCTAACGGCCCTCGCGAGAAGTGCGAACTCGACGTGTTCCGGCTCCATGAGCATGGCCTGTGGGCCACGCTCAGCCAAGACGACTAACAGCAACATGACTGCGATCGATACCAGTGGCCCTTTCCTTCCGTCGTAATGGCGACGGCTCGTTCGGCGTCACGCTGCCGATACACGACCGTTCGCTGCTCGAAGCACTCGTGCCACAAATGCGCGAACTCGTCGAGCATCATGATCCCGATACGTGGCGGATGTTTCCGAACCCGTATCCGAAACACGAAAAGGCAGCCGACGAATACTCAGAGTTGATCGGCGATGACCTGAAGAACGGCCACCTCGCTGCGCTCGACACGGTCATGAAGACCCTCGACGCGAAACGCCTCGATGAAGATCAAATGATCTCGTGGATGCAGGCGGTCAACCATTTGCGACTCTTCATGGGTACCCGGCTTGGGGTCACTGAGGAGAGCGACTTCGACGACTTCTCGACCGACGAAGGCCTCGCCTTGTTCGAGATGTACTGCTATCTCGGTCATGTCCTCGAACTCATCGTGCAGGCGGTTTCCGGCAATGACTTCTGAACGCACGACCGCAGCGAGCCTCCTTCCGTTTGCACTCGAAGTTGTCGAAGCTGCTGGCAAACTCACGCAGAGTTTCTTCCGCTCGCCCGATCTTGAGATTGTGGCCAAAGAAGATGGCACGCCGGTCACCCAGGCTGACCAAGGTGCCGAACGTCTGATCCGCGATGCCATTGCCGCCGAGTTCCCAAACGACGCCATCATGGGCGAAGAATACGGCGCGACAGATGCGGCCTCGGGTCGCCAATGGGTGATTGACCCGATCGATGGCACCAAGTCGTTCGCCGCTGGTGTGCCGCTGTACGCAAACCTGCTGGCAGTCATCGACGATGGCGAACCGGTACTCGGTGTGCTCAATCTGCCTGCCGTTGGCGAGATGTTGTCAGCAGTTGTTGGCCACGGCGCTACCTGCAACGGCGAGTCGATCCGTGTCAGTCAAAAGTCAACGCTCCACGGCGCGTACGTCATGACCAGCAGTGTCAGGTACTGGCCCGAAGACTTTCTGCAGCGGGTGCTCGACGAAGACATGATCCTGCGAACCTGGGGTGATGCCTATGGCTACGCCATGGTCGCC
>ERZ651776.1459-NODE-1459-length-28167-cov-7.326308_pt1 | contig 28167 bp, 17 predicted proteins | sample MGYA00514761_ERZ651776 | MGnify/ENA metagenome assembly ERZ651776 | reverse complement strand
CACACACACACACACACACACACACACACACACACACAGAGAGAGAGAGAGAGAGAGAGAGAGAGAGAGAGAGAGAGGGAGAGAGCAAAAGAGTGAAGAAGATGCCTCGGCGCTCGTCCTCTCTGAAATTACCATCGAGAACAAAGCGTGGTGAGTCGTGCTTTGCTCTTCGTCGTTCGTCGTTGTTTTCTTTTTTCCCATCCTCAGTTTTGCCCTGATTATTGGTGTGTTGTTGACGTCTTCTGTTTTGTCTTCGTGGCCCACTCACTCACCTCTTCTCTTCTTATCATCATTTTCAACAGGCGCTGCGACAGCGATGATAACGATGATAACAACAGTAGTATTCGTCGCGCGTTTAGGAGCAGTTAAAGCCGATACGTTGCTTGTCATCAACACGGACAAGCAAATCGATGTCGCGTCAGGTTCTGATTTCGAGTTTTCGTTCGACATATCCGTGTGCTCGCAACAAGGCAAAGAGTACATCCAAGTAGATTTATACGATAACGGGTACTCGTACGGCATGGACACTTCTCAAAGACCAGATCCGATGTTGATGATTGCCAGAGGGCAAACGGTGTATCCAACGGCGTCGTATAACGCGGATTGGCAAAAGTGGTCTTGGCTTCCGACTTGGGCGCAAAAAGACGAAGACGGCTACGAGACCTTTCGTCCGTACCATAGGATTGTGATTGATAACAGAGCGTGCACGGAGCAATGTCTGAATGGAGATAATGTTTGCGAGGATAACTGTGAGATGGTGAAATCTAACGGCGACATATTTAAAGGTGTAGTGAAGAACGTGAATTTTTTCACGGAGAATCGGTTAAACGGAAACTTGAGAGCGAGGTGTTCTTCCACGCCGCCGTGTCCGGAACCGGATGGGAACGAATGTAACAATAAAGGGGAGTGTAAAAACATAGATAGCGTTGGTGTGTGCTCGTGTGTCGTCGGGTACGGCGACGTGGCGTGCGATAAAGTCGCCACGACGCTGCCAAATGGAGAGCAACAACCAGCGGACGGCAACCCTTTTTTGTTGAACGAGAAGATGTGGGATTATTATTCGTTTGAAGTGCCCCCCACGCCAGTCGGATCGGAATCGACGATCATTGTAGAGTTAAACAGACTCTTTGGTGATCCAATTCTGTTTGTCAAGAGAGCGGCGGACGGAAAGGCGAATGGAGGGAGCGGTATCGCGTATGGCGTGCCGTCGACCCAAGATTTTACAACCATGGCAGACATGAACTCCTTTCGCTCCAGGCTCGATTACCATCACATTGAGTTGACAAATGCAGATTCAGGATTATATTACGTCGGTGTGTTTAACAACAATCAGTATTTGAAAGAGGTTTCCAAGTACTATCTTCGTGCGAGATGGAATAACAACGGCGCCGGAGTGGAAACGCCGATGTGTCCTTTCGATTGTTTCGGCGACAGTCACGGCACGTGTGACGCGGATATTCCGAACGGGAAGAGCGTGTGTACGTGTGAGGTAAATTCTTATGGAGGAGAATATTGTCAAGGTAAAGTCATTCCGTTCGATACAGATGATCATCTCGCGAGCGGTATCGATGGCGTCATCGCCCCGGGCGAATGGAACTACATACAAATTGATACCGCGTTTTTTTCAGACGCGACTAAAGATGGTTTGCGAGTGATTTTCTCCTACCAAGGCAATGGACACCCGTTACTGATTGTGAAGTACAATGACTACCCCTCGTACGAAAACGCAGATGACATCTTATCTAGCTCGCGGAATATGCGAAGCCCGACGGAATATCACATTCCCGCGGACATCATGAGCAGAAGCGGCGTGTATTACATCGGCATTTTGAACATCAACTATTACGTACACGATGGCTTTTCGTACAACATCGTCATTAACGCTGGTAAGTCCTCGAGCACGAAGCTTCCGAATTTCATCTCTGTATCTTTAGTGATGATTTTCAGTTTGTTCGTCTGCATGCTCATAGCGCTCGCGAAAAGAATAGTTCAAAACAGACAATTGGCAAGGATGCGTGCGCTTCGCGCGGCTCAAATCGCTGCTAATCCAGAATTGGCGTTTACATTTGGTGGTGCGGGTAACCGGCGGATAGAACCGTTCAGGGGTACGCCGCAAAATGTGATTTCTAGAATTCCTATTGTAACCTTTAGAGATGCGGGTGATGGACCGAAGCTCGACGATTGCGATTACTCCTGCGCGGTATGCCTGGACGAATTTGTAAACGGCGATCGATTGCGTCAACTGACGCTTTGCGGTCATCAGTTTCACACGGCGTGTTTGGATGAATGGTTGGGGCAACACGACAATTGTCCTTTATGTAGAGCGCCGGTGGTAGGTGAAGAAGGAGGAGGGGGAGCGGAGGACAGTGGTAATCATCGTCAACAACAACAAAACGTCGAGTTGACTTCGGTATTCCGCCCAACAAACGACGAAAACACGAACAACGATGATAGAAACGATAATAGCTCACCGTATAGCGTAGTATGATTCATCCAAGTGTAATTCTTTTGTATTCATTAAGTGTTTATAATTATTATTGACGACGAAATTTTTTACTTCTTCCGCCCGCCACCAAAGAGCGAGGCAATCCCAAAAGCCGCCGGTTTCTTCTTCTTCTCCTTTGGGATTTCCTGCTTGCGGTCTATCTTCGATTCAACGAGACGTAGTCGTAGACCAAGTAAAGTGTTTGGAGCGTTCTCGTCGCGTTCTCGTCGCGCCTCTTTCATTTTTTGCGCTTGTATCAAACGTTTCTCGTATTCTTTGTACCTTTTTAGTGAAATTTCCTGTTCGCGTTGTCTCTTTGCCTCCTCTTCGCGTTCTTTTTGTCTTCGCACATCCTGTAACCGTTTCTCAAACTCGTCGTATTCTTGAAGCAAAATCTCTTGTTCTCGCTCTCGTTGAACCCAGGTGTGATTTCTGATATCTTTCAAACTAAATCTTTTCTCCGGGTCGGGCGCCAACATATTTTCAATCAAGTTCAACGCATCCGAGTCGATGACGCCTTTCTGCGGTCTCGCAAAATTCCCAGCGCGAATATTTTTCATGGTTGACAACGTTGAATGATTCGTTGGATCCTCGAAAGGATAACGTCCGAGTAACATCAGGTATAAAGTTACACCCATTGCAAAAACGTCGATTTTAATCGGATCATAGCCTCCTCCGCTCTTCATCCGCGAAGGAGCGCCAATCAACTCCGGCGCCATGTAGTCGGGAGTACCAATGCCGAGCGTTTTTGCGGAATCTAACCCTTTTGATAAACCAAAGTCAATCACTTTTAAAGTCTTTTTCTGTTTTGTATCAACGACGAGACAGTTGTCTGGTTTCAAATCTCTGTGCGCGAATCCTCGCTCGTGAATCGTTTCCACGGCGTTTAACAGCTGCGCGAAAAGCGCTCGCGACTCTTCGTTGGTCAATCTGCCGCCTTTAGAGTTTATGTAATCAAGCAAATCTAAACCTTCCAATAACTCCCAAACCAAAACGACATACTCGCGCTTAGTCTCTGGCGAGATGTGGTTCGTCACGTTCAACAAACGCGCAAAATTATCCGTAGTATTTGAGGACTCGGAGGAAGAAGAAGGAGAGTTTAACTTGTGAGCGTATTTCACCTCTCTCGTTATCGAGTTTAACGGCAAAGACAGTTCGCTTGTCTGCGAAACGTCCATGATTTTCAACGCCACCGGAAGCTTGTTCGTCACGTCGTATCCTTTAATGACCACGGCGGAGGAGCCGCGGTTGATTTCTCGCTCCGTTTGATATCGGCCGTTACATATGAGCGTCTCTTCCAACTCGTGCGTGCGTGGTCTTTGCACGAGTTCTATTTCTTTCTTCTTCTTTGTCTTCTTCTTTGTCTTCTTTGTTTCGTCTTCTTCTTCTTCTTCTTCTTCTTGTATTTCCTCTCTTGCTGTCGTCTCCGTCATCTCCACGTCGTCGTCTCCATCGTTGCCAACAGCAGCAGCGTTCGCGTTGGCGTCAGACGACGTCATCGCGTCCGCGAACAACAACACAACGTTTCAAAAGTCGAGGTTGGATATTTTTTTTGTCGTCGTGCGAACGACGAACTCAAATTTTTGTTTTCCTTTTTTTTCTCTCTCGCGATTGATGATTGGATTTCAACTGATTCTTTTAACTCAAAGTTTTTAGAAATCTTAACGCACACTTTTTACACGCTCGGCGCCGCGAAACGTTCTGTCGTCAACACACACACACACACACACACACATCACATCACATCACAGAGGGAGAAAGAGAAATAAGACTACAGATTTTGCGCAGAGTTTTAAAAGAAGGGGAAAAAAAAGATGTCCAACAACAACACGCCAATGAATCCGTTTTTAGCGCACGCGGAGCAGCAAGAAACTTCTTCGCAACAAAGGAACGACGCCGCCGCGGGAGCGACCACGGCATCCCAGAATATGAATACGAATAACGCGGCAGAAATTTCTCGACCGGCGATTACGGCGACAACGTATACGCCAGCACCGGCTGCTGGAACACCAATCGCTGGCCCGGTGCCTTCGCAGCAGGAAAGTCGAGCGAACAACTTCGCGGTCGGATCGCCGTTCTTTAGCAGTCAGTTATACACCGGCGGTCCATCCGTAGAACACTACGAAAACGATGAGCAAGAGGCACAAAGAGCGAGAGATGAAATTCGGAACGCGTTTTCCCAAATTGGCATCAACGCACCGTCGTCGGATAACTCGAACGACTTGTTACAGTTTGTCGTGGCGAGACAATTATCGAGGACGTTGAGACTGTTCGCGTGCGTGGATATTATATTTTGTATGTTTTTCTTCTTCACGGCGTGGGTATTCGTGTTTTTATTGTTTGGACCGGTGTTGGGGTACCAAGGCGCGAGATTTTTCAAGTACGGCAACGTGGTGGCGTATTTAGTGTACGTCCTCGGGATGGCGTGTTGGCGAGTGGCACTGTTTATAATCAACAAATCCGCCGCGGCGAAAGTGTTAACCTTTATCATGTTTATGGTGGAGCTTTACATTTTACGTCTGGTGTTTAAATTCATGCAGTTATTGAAGCGGTTTTCGGAGGAGGAGTTGCAGTTGCTGAGAATTTTAGAGAATCCGCAGCGGAACGTTTGGTGGCATCAAAGCGGCGGACCGCAAGCGACGCAAAGGGTCGTCATGGTGCCGCCACAGGCAGGCATGGCAGGGAGAGCGCCGATGTACCATTAAAGATTGCCCCAACTACATCTTTTAGCACATTTTATAATAAAAATAACACGCAGTAATGTAAAGCACCATCATATGCTGGTAATTTCTTTATTTGTGAAATGAAAATAACAACGCGTGACATTAAAAATGTTCCTACATACTCCTCTCTCCCTCTCGTCTATTATGTTTTATGTATCTCACGCTTAAGCACTGGCTTCCTTCTTCAAATCGCTCCACAATTTGGCCACATCCTTCTTCGCGTTCGGTCTCCCGACACCGCAGAACCAACTCGCTTGTCTCCCCGGAGGCACTTTGCACTTGCACGGCTTCCCGTTCGGTTTCCCTTTCGTCAACGAAAACCATCCTCGCGGTGGTGGTCGAGACAAACCACCTTCGTTACTCGTTTTCACCATGTGCATGTACGCATCGTCATCCGCGAACCACCCATGCGCACAAAACGTATCCAACCACCACTGTCTCGGCTTCACCGTTTCGTGAAATTTGAACTTTGTCGAAATCTGCGCCACGGCAGACTTCTTCCTACCATCAGCCGTGTCAAACCTAGACGTGGACTGTCCAACCGTAATAAAAGCATTCGCTCCAGGTTTAGCCACTCGACTCAGCTCGTTAATGGACCGATCGATATCTGCTTCTGGAATGTGCTCGAACACCTCGACAGACGTAATCATATCGAACGATTCCGACTTGAACGGAATTTCTTGCATTGGCGTGGAAAATACCGTCCCATTCGCCAACAAATCCGACGCGTACTCTTTCAACGGCAAGCTCGCGGCTTCAATCCCTCTCGCGTCTACCCCACTTTGTCTCAATTTTCTCACCATCACCGCCGTGCCGCACCCGGCGTCTAACAACGTCTTAAACTTGTACCTCTTTTTAATCCCATCTAAAAACCTGCACGAGTGGCACACGTTCGCGCCAGAGCGTAACTTGTGATACTCGTCGTACATCGTTTTATACATCTCTCTGTGCTGCGGGTTCGTCCACGTTTGCTTACCGGATTGCACGTTCGTGTTCACGGTCGTTTTCGGTTTCGAGACTAAGTGGTCGTCACCGTCGTGGTGGTCATCATTTTCTTCTTCTCCGTCGTTATGATGATCGCCGCCACTATTCGAGTGATGATGATGATGATGCTGACGACTCGAATCGTCGTCGTGGTCGTCGTCGTTATTGTCGTCACTATCAGAAGAAGAAGAAGACCCGTAACTCGTCGTCGGATGCCAAGTCGATGAATGATCGTGACGATGAAAAGATGATGATGATGATGGTGCGCCAAATCCGTCGTCGTGATTCGGAGGCGTGAATAAAAACCCGGCTAAAGAGCCAACCACCATGCCGACGGCGACTAAAAACGCCGCCGAACGCACGCGTCTCGCTAACTTTTCGTTGTCTTTGACTCCCATTATTTATTTATTCGTGGATATAAGTATAAGGAGAGTAAGTTGTGTCGTGCTTTCCTTTTTCTTCCTTTGCTTCCTTTGCATTTTATCTTTTTCAATTTTTTGCTGCCAAAAAACGACTTTGACAGCTTGTTTGACAGCTTGACTGTTGTCCGACAAAAACTGCTGTGTGTTGGACACCCCAGGAGATGAAGTTTTCTCTTCATTCTTCAAAATCATCAATAAAATACTTTGACGACTGAACAACCGAGAAGAAGAAGAAGAAGAAGAAGAAGAAGAAGAAGAAGAACGATGATGATGAAGATGATGGATTTCCGCACCGCGGTGTTCTTTCTCTGCACGACCGCGACGCTTCTTTCCACGACGTGCGCCATCGCCGGGTTCCTCCCGTTTCTCTCCCTGACTTTTTTTCCTCTTCTGCGATTTCATATTCAGAGAACGTATCGAGTGGCGTTTTTCAGCGCGTGCTTGGCGTTTATCTATAGGATTGGATACACGTTGAAGAAACTGACAGGAGGAGTCACGACGCAGGAACAAATGAGGAAAGAGTTGAATGCGGTCACGAGTTCGAATGGGTTTCAGTTGACGATGTTTTCCGTGATATTTGCTTTTTATTCGAGACCGCTAATAATCGCCTTGTTTCCGATATGCGTGCCAGCCTTGTATCAGTGGTTTACCATCGTGCATAAGATTTTTCACAGCGAAGACGGGAAGAGTTTGTACACGAAAGTCGGCATGAGCAGAATCTTTTCATTCTTGCAAGAGAAGATGCACGTGGCCTTGAGCTTGAGCGCGTTGATGGAAATAGTCATATTGGCGGTTATCGTGACCGACTCCGTGAGGAAGAGAAGCGTAGGCAAAACGTTCATGTACGTGATGTGGTTGCGAAGCAGGTATCAGTGCGAAGATAACACGGTTTTCAGGATCAAATACACGTATTACAACACCGGGTATTATCACAAAGAGGCTTGGAAAAGTTTGAATCAAAATCTGTTCGCGCCTCTGACGTCGAGAGTCCCGGCATTGCAACGCGTGAGCGACGGGATAGCGATGGCGTTTACGCAACCGAGAAGTAGGGGCATTTAGGAAGAAGCAGAGTGTAGCAAAAATCTGAGTGTAAACCACTCTGTGCGTAGTTGGTGTAATCAATGTGTACCATGGTACCGTAGTACTATTAGTATCATAATAATAATATGATAAATCAACGTTTTGGCAACTCGCACGCATCCAAACTTTTCTTGGAAACTTCAAAGCCCGGGAACATTGCAAAATCAGGCGTTATGCCGGTTCTGTCGATGTCCACAAACTTAGGCGTCACGTATCGCCCGACGGTTAACACGACACCACTACCATCGCTCAGCTCGTATACGGATTGTATCAACCCTTTGCCGTACGTTTTGGAACCAACCACCGTGGCGCGACAGTTATCTTTCAACGAACCGGTCAAAATCTCACTCGCCGACGCCGACCTCGAGTTCACTAGAACTACAAGCGGTTCGGTAACTTTTTGTTTGTTACTTACTGCATCACTATTTTCTTTGTCGCTCGATGAGAACGACGAAATATCCCCTACTCTCTTTAATTTAGTCGGTGCCGCGTCGGCGCCTCCTGCGTTCTGAAGGCCCAAACGCGCATTTACCGTCGCGTCGACATCTGTATCCTCTTTCACGCCACCGGCGACGACTCGCCCTTCCGTATACGCAATCGTAGCGTCTTGCGGTAGAAACAACTTTGCAATCTCAACGCCAGCTTGAACTAATCCTCCAGGATTATCTCTTAAATCTAGTATAAACTCCTTTGCTCCTATACCACGCAACTCTTCTATGGCTTCTGCGACGTCCTTCTCTGCGAGCGCGTTGAACTCAGTCAAACGAATGTACCCGGTGGACTTTCCTTCTAATCGTGACTTCACCGGGTTCTTAGGCCCAGCCGCTCGCTTCAACGCGAACAACTTTTCCTCTCCATCTTTCTCACCTCGTCGGACTTTCAAATCCACCGTCGTGTTGCCTTCGCCTTGAATCATGCTCGTGACTTGAAATGCACTCATGCCGTTCACATCGACGCCATCGACGGATAAAATAACGTCGCCTTGCTTTATTCCCGCTTTTGCGCCCGCACTTTCAGCCACCAATCCGAGTACGCCAACTTCGCTCGTATTGTCAGGCATCTCCGCAATGTTCAATCCGACGCCAGAAATATCGTACTTCAAGAGCTCCTGAAAATCTTTCGGCGCAACAAACCTCGTAAACGGGTCGTTCAACGTCGAAAGCATTCCTCTTACGTATTCGTACGCCTCTTGTCTCGATTTCGGTGGATTTTTCACAACGCTCTCTTCGCGCAAGGCGTTCCACGCCTCTCGGTCGAAACCTACGGAAATATCGTTTCTCACGGGAAGGAACGTATCGCTGACGAGTTGCCAAACTTCATCGACGACTAGAGCGTCCGGTGAAAGCTGCTCGTTATCATTATCACCAACAGAGGTCTTTTTCGGGTTACTTTTCCCGACATCGCTCGCGGTATCCCGCTCCTCCTCCTCTTCCTCGGCGTACGCGACCAGACCTTTTGCAAGTGTATTACTAGTTATTGTTGGTGATGTTGCCGCAGAATTCCAGGAGTTCAAAAGCAAATACGGAGAAGGCGCTCCGGATGCAGACGCAACAGCCACAGCTACCGCCGCGCTCATTGCAGCCACTTTAGTGGATATCCTTTGCAACAACACCAAATTACTATTACTATTATTTGTATTACTTTTCACGCCGCTGAATGACGAGGACGAGGACGAGCTCGCTCTCGATGACGATGAGGAGGAGGATGGCATGTCCCCGTTGTTGTTGTTGTTGTTGTTGTTCGTATTATTCGAGTCTGATGAGGATGAGGATGACGACGAGCTTCGCAAAGCGCCGCGCGTCGTCGTCTTCGTGGCACCACTTCTTCTTCTTCTTCTTCTTTGTTGTTGATGAGGTGGATGAGGATGTCCGTGATTACGATAGGAATACGAAGAACACGACGTCGAAGAAGGAGAGGAAAAGCCAACCATTTTTGTGTGTGTCCGCACAAAAACGCAAAAGCGGCTGCGTCTGTGTTCGCAACTGACGACCACTGTTCGAACAACGACAAAAGTGAGGCAAAAGTGTGTCCGTGTGTGTGTTTTGATGAGTTCACCTAACAAGTATCTTCTCTCTTCTTTTTCATCGTGCACTTTTTCTCTTCTTCTACGAAAATTCTTCTCTTCTTCTCTCTCTCTCATCTTTCATCTTCAACAAAGAAGAATAAAAAATGAACCGAGGAAAACTGGCGACGTGGTTGCTCGTGCTCGCCGTGCTCGTCGCTCGGTAAGTCTTTTTATTCTTCTTTTTCTGCTTGGTCTTCTTCTCTCTCTCTCTGTCTCTCTCATTAGTAATCGACTTTTGGCGACGGACGACTGATTTTTGAGAACAAGAAATCCCCTAAGTTAACCCGCGGGTTTCCCCTACTTACTCCTTACTACTACTCCGTGCACAAAACAAACGACAGAGTGCCGGTGTTCTTAAACGCAAAAACGAAAAATACGTTCGCCCCGATCGACGGCGCCGCGGCGTTTGCAACGAAATACTTTAGCGGCACGGATGACGACGGCGCACCCTTACTCAAACCTCCGTTTGTAGCGAGAGCGCTTTTGTACCCATCGAAACTTGTCCCTCAGCTTTCACAAAGTTTGAAGTGCAACGCGAAAGAGAACATGAAAGTGACGTCGACATCAATGGAAGGAGGGAGCGAAAGGAATAATTGTTTGCCGTATTTCCCGGATTTCGAGTCCTTCACGACGAGGAAAGAAATCATGCGCACGCACAAGAGACTGGTGAAAACGTTCGGTGAGGACTCGCGAACTATTCACGTCGTTTACATCGGGAGCGTTTTGTTGACCTACTCGGCGGCGTTTGCGTTTTTTAGCGGAACGTGCGGAAGAGTCGGAGTGTATGCGATTGCACTTCTCGCGTTGGGGACTTTGACGAATAGCGGGAAGAGAGACGGAGCGGTACCGTTACCAGGTTTATTTATTATTTCGGCGTTAACGTTTACCTCGATGATTTTCGGACGGAATACGAAAAGACGAAGGACGAAGAAACAAAAGACGCGTTAAATGAGGATTTAGATGACCTTTAATTTATTAAAACGATGAGCACTATACAATAAGCCGCGTGTGTATATTACAATAATTTATATCAATCAACCGTACGGTTTGTCCATACCTATGGACTTGTTTTTAACCGTTGAAGGCGGGATTCTAAAGACGTGCGAGAACAAACCTCCTTTACCTTGATTCTTCGCCTCTTGCAGTAAGTCAAACTCGCCGCCTAAAGAAACCGCACGTCGATGGTTCAAAGTCGGTTTGCCACCACCACCACCACCACCACCAACGATACCGCCGCGCGATGTATTCATAGATTTGCTCCCATACGGATTTGAAAGATTATCAATGGACATTTCTTCGAGAGCGGATAATTTGGAGGACAATCCGCTGCCGCTTCTGCGATGGCTCCCGTGCTGCGCCGTGACGGCTTGTAATCCCGAAATGCTCAAATCGCTGCCTGATCGCGAATGACTTCCTCTTCGATGCATGTTATTGTTGGTGTGATGGTTCGTTTGCACGCCCTGTTCGTTTGTTGTCGCCGCGGGCGTTTGGAGATGATTCATTTCGTTCAAACTCGAGCCGCTCGAATTCTTTGAAAGCGAGGAGGAGATTCCGAGTTTCTTCTCCAAATTTTGTCGGCACTCGCGTTCTTGTTCAAGTTGCGTTCGACTCGATTGCAATTTTGTTTTCAACGTTTGCTCGCGGGTTTGGTACTCTTGAATACGTCGCTCGAGCCGTTCAACTTTCGCGAGCAATTTCAACTCGCGAATCGTGTGCGAACCGTCGTCATCTGTTGGAATCTTTTTCGTTTCTCCCGCATCTGCCTCCCCAGCGCCGATACTGTTCACTGCGCTGGTTGAAGTGTCGTCGATTAAGGAACCATTACTTCCGGTGGTATTCGGGGGCGTATTCGTATCCTTTGGAAGTCGTGGTGGCGGCGGTGGCATCGATAAAAACGGGTCCTCATTCGCATAACCGCCCGTGGAAGAAGGCTCGAAACCGACCCACTCCGCCGGCGGTGTCTTCTCTTCACTTCTCGTCGTCGTCGTCGTTACTACAGACAAGTTTTGTTCTTCGCGTTGCTTGGGAAAATCATTCAGGTCTGATAGCAACCGCAAGGCTCTGTTTTGTGCCTCTGACGCGCTGATTCTATCGTCCGGATCGAGTTTACACAAGTCGCGAACTAACGCGTCTATTCCGGGAATTTGCCTAGGAAACTCACGCTCGTGCTCTTTACTGAACTTTTTACCGTTTGGAGTAGCGGATAGCGCCGAAGCGTTTCGACTTCCCGCACCCCTACCACTCAGCGAACGCAGCATAGCCTCTGAAGCATCGCCAAATGCCAACTCGTCGTACGCAAGCTCGTGCAAAAAACAACCGAGCGCCCACAGATCTGCCGCCAAAGAAGGCGGTTTTTGAAACTTCCAACAATCCCACATCTCGGGAGCTCTGTACGCTGGCGTCGTTTTCGATTTCATATCGTCCTGGATTCTGTGTCGTTCGTTCGCGTCTTTGTACGTGTACTCGCTCGCAGGCGCAAACTCGCACGACCCGAAATCGCACACTTTATAGAGATTCTCAGACTTGGAAAAAAGAACGTTTTCGCGTTTTATGTCCCAATGACACAACTTTGACCCGTGCATTGTTTTTAACACGTCACACACCGCCAAAAACGGTTCCAAGATCTTCTCTAACTCTTTTTTACTAATGGTGCTATCACTACCCTTACTATCACTATCATTACTAAACGATCTCATGGACAGATCGCCATCGCACAACTCCATGCACATGCACATCCTATACGCGCGTTCTCTCGATGAGACTCGTCGTTCGTCCGCCACTCGGATTTCCGCGCCGAATAAAGTCACCACGTGCGCGTTCTTCGATAGAGATTTGTGCACGGAAACTTCCGTTTTCGCTTTTTTCACAAAGGTCGAATCATCCGGTAATTCTAACACTTTCATCGCGCAATAAAAGTCCTCTCTTTGGTTTGCATTATTATTATTATTATCCGCGGCGCCGTGCAGAGCAGAAGAAGAAGAAGTCGTTGAAGAAGAAGCTTCAACAAATTTTGCTTTATACACCACCGCAGATGCACCCGACGAGGAGAGCACTTCCACCAATCGAAACTTTTTCCCTTCCACTTGAATAGTTTTCCCGAGCAGTTCATTGTTATGAGGATGAGCGCTGTTGTTTTTAGCGTTACTATTAAGAGTCTCCGTGGACGATATGCGTTTCATAAAGTTCTTCATCATTTCCTTTCCCGTGATTTTTGAACGGTTTTTTCTCCGCGTCAGGGAGCCTCGCGAAGAGAAGAGAAGAGAAGAGAAGAGAGAGGGAAACGAGGACGCGTTTGTTCTCGTGGAAGAGAAGAGCTGAAGACCTGAAGAAGAAGAAGAGTGGTAAGAGAAAGGACAACAGGTCTCCTCTGGTGTGCCTTTCTCAGAAAGTTTTTGGAGACGAGTCAAAACATCAAAATCTTTTCTTTTGAGCTCTCTTTTTTGCTTTTTTGCACCGAACAAAAACACACAACGTAAAAAAGAACACACACAAAAAACACACCACACAAACACACACAAACGAAAACGAGACAACCTACGACGCAAATCGACGATGTCGAAGGAGATGATCGAGAACGACGACGAGGACGACGACGCGCACAAAATGTCTTCTCCATCGAAAGAAGAAGAGGCGGCGGAGGAGGAGAAGTACGCGTCGCCGGCGGCTGAAGAAGAAGAAATCAAAAGCGAAAGCGAGGAGGACGAAGTGGGTCAAGTAAAAAAGGTAACAACATCATCATCATCACCAGCGCGCGCTCACGCGGATGCACCCGAGCAAGCTACCACAGCCGCGAAAAGGACGACAACAACAACAAAAGAAACAACAGCAACAACAACGACGAGTTTATTAGACCAGGATGACAGTACAGAAGAAAAAGAAAAAGGGACAAGGGAAAAGAAGAAGTTTGTTGATGAGGAGGAGGAAAAAAAACAAAAGAAAGGAGAAGGAGGTATGCGACGACGACGAGGAAGAAAAGGAGAAAATGAAAACGACGACGACGCTAAAGAAGATGATAACGACGATCCAAACAAGAAAATGAAAAGACCGAGAGGTAAGCGACCACCGGGAGCGAATTTTATCGTGCATTTCATACAAATTCTGTGGACATACATCACTTTTATATTTTCGTTCTCGATGGACGTCGTAGTGTTCTTTTCGCCGTCGACGAAATCGAGACATCGAGCGAGAGGTCATCAAAACCACCACCAGCACGATGAAAAAGAGGTAAATGTCAATCCAGCGGATATAAACGATGCGGAATTTTACGATTTTGTGCAGAGTTCGCAGCAAATGATGATGGAAGAGATTGGGAAACAAAAACGACAACAACAACAACAACAACAACTACGCTCGAAAAGAAGTGAGAAACAGGCGGCAAAGTCTAGACAAAAAGCTGTCGCTTCAATATCTCAAGAAGAATACGAAATTCGACTTTTGAAAGCGCGATTGGCGGAGCTCGAGCAAGCTTCGCGAGGGTGAATGGAGCATAAATAGTAGTAAAGCATTTAGTTTGGAATTCTAGTAGTATATTACAGCGCATTTTTAATCCACCGCATGTCCGCACACAGCATATCGTCTTTGAGAGAGTACATCGCTTGCTCCTGCGGAATGTTCAAGCTTACTTTTTGTAACCGACGCATGTATCCAGGGTCGGCCAATACCAAGCGCATGGAATGTAAACGACACACTATCGTTGTTTCGAAACCCGTCGGAAGCGTTTGCACGGAATGGTTCATGCACAGCTTCTCGTGAACTTCGAGAACGTCGGAGACGTACACTTCTTTATAGCCGAGTTGTCTCGTGCGCAGAAGTAAAGCGGCGAGGAAAATGCGCTCGTGTTTTGAAAGTCCTTTCAACATCTTCATGTAAGTCGCCGAAAACATTTCATTCTGCGCCTTAGATATATCGTTCGGACCACATCGAGAGACACAATTCAGTTCTCCAGAATCGCGTTCGCGCGCGATCCTCGCCTCGGCGATTTCAATGCCTCTCCGGCACAACTCTAGAGCTCGTCGGGCATCGCCTGAAATTTGCGCGACTTTCATACTCGCCAGCTGCACCGCGTTTTGCGTGATCGCGTCGTATTTACCGTCACTGATGTAATCACCGGTCGAGCGTAAGCGCGCTTCAATAATTTTTATCAGTTCGGATGTGTTGTATGGATTAAACGTCACCCGACCCGAGCCCAGGCGAGAAGCAATTTTCGGTAACAAACGCTCCGGTAAATCCATGGTATTCGCAATACCAATGACTGCAATATTACTCGCTTTGTACGTCGGCCAATCAAAAATGTTATACAAAACAGATTGCGTTTGCGTGACGAGAACGTCGAGCTCGTCCACGACGAGAACGAGCACTCTTCCATCCGACTCTTTGCCTTCCTTGAACCGTTTCTCGAGCCATTCTGCCGCGCGACTCGGTGAAAATCTTCTACCCGTGAGTTCCTCTGCTATTAAACTGTACGCGTGTTGCGGCGTTTGTAGCCTTAAACCATTCATTTCGATGTGATTAAACTTTGGAACTTTTTTATTCGCGGCTTCTTGGCGCAACGTTCGTATGACTTCGCGAACTGTTGCCGTTTTCCCAGTACCGGGAACGCCTGAAATGTAAAGCGAGTTGCCAAGACATGAAGACGCACCACCGTACGCACCGATCGCGTTTTTTGTGAATTGCATGATCTTCTCGCGCTCCTTTTCCCGACACTCTAGCTTTGCCGGGATGGAACTCAGCTGTAACGCTTTTCTCGCGCGCTCAATAGCAGTGCGCGACCCATTATTTTGAGCAGAGTCTATGGCCAAAATGCCTGATTTACCCAAGCCAATGGCTTCTTTCCATTCTGACGAAGCGTTAGCTCCTTTTTTAGAAGCCGCAGCTTTCTTTGAGGCGGCAATATCTGCTTTCGTTTGTCGCACGTGCGCTCTCTTTTCCGCTTTTCGCTTCTCTTTGCGGTGATCGTAATCGTCGTCGTCATCGTCTGAACTTTCAGTTTCGCTCCACAGGATATTTTTAGCCTCCATGTCACATTCATCTTCCGAGAAATCAGAGTCCTCCCATTCTGTTCTCCGTCGAAAGCGAGAAAAATTTTGGTCGTACGAATACTCGCACATGTAGACGTCGTCATTACCGCCGGACGAGCGAAATGCGGCAGGCTCGAGGACTTTTGCGCCCATGAGAATCGCGGCGCAATTTTCCTCTTCTTTGATGTTCGTAAGAAACACCTCTCGGCGAATGTGATGACGTTGCCTTCCCGTGTGAGTATGTTCCGGTAGCACGTATAAGCGAGCGATGAACTTAAACGCTTCTTCTCGAACTTTTGGATCTCTGTCGTTGAGTTCATCTACGTTTGCCCAGATGCTCTCGATTCTAGCCAAACAAAGTCTCCCCGCCAGAAATTCACCGCAAGGCGTACGTCTCTCGTGGAAATTTTGCGGCGCGGCGATACCGGAAGGCGCAGCGACGCACATTGGGCAACTCCAAAATGTTTCGTCCGGCACGTGATCTAATTTCAAACACCGAAGATGCCATGATCTCACGCAATAATCGCACTCGAGCATTTCTGTTTCGACTTCTTTGCCATCGGCGCCTTCTTCGACGCCCGTTTTTTTGCAAAGCTCGCAGATGTGGTCGACGTCCTCGGTCAAATCAACCGTTTCGGGAGTACACACGTAAACATCGTCGCCGACTTTGAACACTTCGTCTTCAACTTTCACTTTTTTATAAAACTTCTTCTTGTTCCACACCCCTACCGGGAGTTTCTGTTGCTTATTATTTCTATCCGTAGAAGGTAGAGCTAAAGCAAGATCGGATTTGGAGCTGTTCTTTCTGGATACTCGCGCGTCGTTCTTCTCTATCAAAACGTGTTCCTTTTTGTTGCGCGCGCAGACTGTTGATGCCGCTTTCGTCGCTTTAAATGTCTCGGCGGTATTCTCGTTCTTCGTTTTTTTCTTCGTGTCTATCATCGACGCAACACCTTCGTCGATTTGCCGCTTCTTCTTGTTCGGATTTCTTCCGTATCTTTTGGGGAACAAATCAGAGTACTCATTTTTGTCGGGCGAGATGTACACTATTGGCGCCGACATTCTGTTCTCTTTCGGGGACGTTGGCACAAACAAATGCTTCTTCGCGTATGCAATCCCCTCTTCTTTACTGTCCAAATGATCGTAGACCACCTTATACATCGTTTTCAATGGCTCAAGATCCATCTTCTCTAGCTCTTCTATTTTCATCTTTGTACCGATGCGTCGAAACAAATCGTCCGCGTCTCTATCTATGTGTAGACTGAAGATCCTCAACAGCTGTTCTTTGGTGGACTTTTCCACGCCGCCTGTGTATTCAACCATATCCTTGATCTTTTTCTTCCGATTCGTGTCGAACGGTTTCTCTTCTCTTAGTCCAATACTGGTATTGTTGTCGTAGTTATTGTCGTCGTCGTCGTCGTTGTCGTTCGAAAGAGACGCGTAATCATCACCATCACTGCTAGAATTATTATTATTTTCATCCGCCTTCTTCTTCTTCTTCTTCTTCTTCTTCTTCTTCTGTTTCTTGTGTTCCTGGTGATGATTTTGAATTTTCTTCTGATTTGCTCCGGCAGTCTCTTCATTACCATCAAGAGAAGTTTCCTTTACTCGGGCTTCACTCACGAGCTTTCTTAATACCGCATTCGTTGGCTTTTGCTTCATCGTCCTCTCTTTGTTCTTGTCGCTGTTCTTCTTCTTCTTCGCCTTCGTCTTCATCATCTCCTTTTTCGAAGATTTCTTCGCCATTTTTGTTGATGAAAAGTGCCTCCTCTTCTCCTTTTTGGTTATGCGCCCCACCCTATCGTTCGCACACAGAAACACAGAAACACTCAGAAAGAGAGAGGGGGGAGAGGGAGGGAGGGAGATGCGTGCTTTTCAGGCGCGCAACGGCGGAATTAACGATCAATGATGATGATGATGATGTTTGAAGAAATTGTTTTTGAGTGATACGAAACTTGCCTCCAAAATTTTTGAATTCACAAAGAATGACAAACAACACACAACAACACAAAAAACAGTTCTACAAAACACACATAAAAAACCCACGACAGACGGACGGAAACACACGCGTGAATGAAAGGTGCGATGGAATAAGAGAAGCAGGAGAAAGATGACGTGCACTTCTCTCCGAACTTCTCTCCGAGCGATGATGATGACGACGTTGCACAGTAAATCGTCGTCGCTAAGAATTTCGGGAAAAGAAGAAGCAAAAGAGAAGAGCGCGAGTGGAAGAAGAGGAAGAAGAACGAAGTGTATCGCAGGAGCGCGTCGGCAGGGAAAGGAACGAGAGGAAGTAGTAGAGGAAGAAGAAGACGAAGAAGGAGATGATATTTTGCTCTCAACTCTGCAAAAATGTTTCGTGGACATCAACCGACCGCCGAAAGAAGCGGAGAAAGTGGTTGAAATATTGAGAGAAAACTGGTTCGACGATATCGACGCTTTGATATCGCTCGAGGACGGGACCGTTTTAGTGAAACCAGAAGAGTGGATTGCGATGAGATTACCGATGAAGTTGTACAATGCGGTGCTGGCGCGCTCGATGAACTCAACGGAAGCAGTTCATGATGATTATAATGAGGAAGAAGAAGAAGAAGAAAAAGATATAGATACCGTAGTTTCATACAAGAAATTCGAACACATCGAAGGATGGATTGGAGGTGATATTCCGCTCGATGCCCGCGTGCCTTTACAGTCGAGATTATACTTTGAAGAGCACAATACCGTTAGTGACGATAGTAAAGATTCTCACAGGAAATTATCGACAGAGTACAGAACGAACAGACGACCGGACGACGTACCTTTGAGCGAGCAACGCGTGACCTCGCGTCGACGTTTGCCGGATTACGCAATCAGCGAGAAAAGTCTACCTAAAACCCTCGAGAAAGAGCTCGATAAATTCGTTCGAGATTTGACGACGCGACGCGTCGGGCAAGAAGGCGTGCCAGTTCGCGCGCAGACGGTGAAGAATCATCGCGATGTCGCTCGAGCTTTTTGTGGGTATTTGGTGAATGTAAAAGGTTTGAATGAGAACGCTGAAAACTATAGCTTGAAGGACGCGTTCCCATCTTCAGATTCTGAAGGTGCGCAGTACGCTATCGAATACATGCAATGGATGGTTGAAACGCGCGGGATACTAAGCTCTACGGAAGATGCTTACGTTCGTTCGCTCATTGCCATTGCAAAATGGCTTTATCCGCCGTTGATGAAATTATCATCGGCATCGGCATCATCACTATCCTCGGGATCTGGTAAAAAGAAGAACTCTTCGGCGGCGTCTTCATCTTCTTTACTATCAAGTGCTGGTGAAGAAGTTAACACAGATGTCGTGAAGGAACTTATGCGATTGCAACGCGGTGCTAGAGCGCGCGCGCGAGTGGCCCCGAGAGCGGCAGATGAAGCTAAGAAATGGTTAGATTGGCCAAAATATCTCATTCTCGTTGAGTGTTTGAAGCTCGAGTGCGCCGGCTTTGATAAGCGCGGTAAGCCTAGGAATAAAGCGGACATTGCGAGAAGCATACAGCTTTACCTCATGTTCGCAGTTTTGGCGTGCATACCCGATCGTCAACGAACGTTGCGCGAGTTGGAACTTAACCGAACGTTGTTTTACGATTCGGCCACGAAAACGTGGTTTATTAAGCATAACGCCGCCGATTATAAAACCGGGAACGTGTATGGCACGCGTCCGAATTTAGTGCTCGACTCGCGTGTATATCCAGCTTTGGAGCTTTGGTTGAACGAGTACCGCGCAGCGTTCAATCCAAGACACAATTTAGTCTTTACGAGACCAAACGGTGAACCGTACACGGCGTCGGAACTTTCCCGAGCATTCTCCAGATGCGCTTTGCGCGTGACTGGCCAAAAAGTTAACCCGCACTTGGTGCGAGATATGATCATTACCCACGTCAGAGGTCAAGGCGTGGCTTCTGATAACGAGTTAGAGGCGTTGGCTATGTACATGGGTCACTCATCTGCGATGCAAAAAGGCACTTACGACCGAAGAACAACCTCGCAAAAGGTAGCGCCAGCGGTGAACTTGATGTCCCTCGTTAACAACAACAACAACAAGAAGAAGAAAAGTAATGATGGAACGAATGATGCGTAGCGTTTCTAGATTATGTAGTTAGAGCATTGATAGTCTTTAGTTTTCTAGATGTAGTAGTCAGATTTATAACAGAGTTCAAATAGTCCGACATTTTAGCGAAAAACCAAAAATGAAAAAAAGAGTCGTTCTTTCTCTGACGATGCTAAAACGAATTCTTTACAACTTCGCGGGGGAAGTCGAAACTCGCCCCGGCTGCTCGACTCCTCCTGGAAGAGCGCCGCGCGTGTGTGTGAGAGAGAGAGAGAGTTTTCGCGCTTATTCACGCTGCCTTACGAACTTGTCAAAACACCAACGCATCAAACACCTAAACTTCTTCTCCCCTATTAAAGGCAGAACGAGAAAGAAAGAAGGAATTTGGTAGAGGTGGCGTCTCCTCTGGTCTCGTGTGATCGAATTCGTCGTCCCCACGCGCTTGCACCTAATATTATATATTTACTCTGAGTCAGAGAAGACTATCCAAATATAAAATATGACCGTCACGGCGAAAGACCGATTGATCTTCACGCTGTCCGCCTTGAAAGGCTACTCGGTCGACGTGCAGCTCACGTCCGGAGTCTTACTCAACGGTGTCTTAGCCGACACCCGAGAGATTGAAAAACACATCGTTTTAGCGTACGCGTGGACTCGATTTCTTACACCTCGAGGACCGAATGGAGAAGAACCGAAGAAAGCGCCGAGAAAGAAACCGGAAAAGTTAAAGAAAGTTCCGTTGGAAGACATCGCGTGGATTCAAGCGTTCAACGTCGGCATGTCCGACTTGGCCTTGGGGCCGTCTCGAATGAACGACATGAACGACTTCACTGACGTGGGGATTTCCAAAGGCGCGACGGGGCAAAATCGAACGCTGGTCGCTTGGACGCCCGGTGACGACGACACCTCGGCTAACGTTGGAGGTTTGGAAGATGGGCAAGGAGGAGGACGGTCGAGTGGAAGATTTGATACCAAAGGCGGCGCGTGGGGAAGGAAGGCACCGCCCGGACAATGGGATCAGTTCGCCGCGAACAAACAACTGTTCGGGGTGGAAACCAAATTCGACGAGTCCGTGTACACGACACAAATCGACAAGTCCAAAATCCGCATCTCCGAACAAGAAGCCGCACGAATCGCGAGAGAAATTGAAGGTAAAGTGTCTTCGAATCCGCACGTCGCGGAGGAGAGAAACCAAAAACTCATCTCGGACTTTGACGACGACGAAGAGGCGAAGTATTCCTCCGTGTCCAGAGCGCCGGGTAGTGAAGGCTTCAAAGCAGCCCCACCACCGTCGAAGCCGGCGTGGGGATCAACAGCTGGTAAAGTTCCTGCTAGTGTGGCATCCATGGCGGACGCGAAGAAGACGGCGACGGAATCTACGGCAGCAGCAGCAGCTCAACAAGCTCCCGCCGCTCCGGCGGCGGAAGCGAAAAAAGCGGCGACTGGTTCGAAATTATCCGCAAACGCGCCTGCATTTTCTTTGTCGGCAAAAGCTTCTGCGTTCGTCCCGACAAAAAAGCCCGCTGCAGCCGTTGCTGCACCGCCAATGCAAGCGCAGGACGCCATTAGCGCCGCGCAACGAGCGGCGATTATGAACTACCAGGCGCAAATGGCGCAGATGAACATGATGATGGGGTATGGCATGGGCCCTGGTGCTCCGTACCAGAACCCGATGATGCAATACGCACCACAAATGCACAGAGGCGGGCAATTCGGAGGAATGCCACACATGGGTGGTGGAGGATACCAAAGAGGAGGTTTCCAACAACATCAACATCAACAACACTATCAACAGAGGCAAAATTTTCAACCGCCGCAGCAACAACAACAACAACAACAACAACAACAACAAATGAAACAAACGCCTCCTCCAGCAGCAGCAGCAGCGGCAGCAGCTGAGCAACAAGCTCCTTCCTCCGATTAGCGGACTTTTTTGGGAGCGCTATGCAAATGAGAGAGAGAGAGAGAGAGATCAGAGTTGAGGTCATGAGGTCTTGAGGTGTAATAAAAAGAAGAAGAAGTTTTTCCTCGTCATAAAATTTGGCATGCGGTGCAGCGCCTTTAGGAAGGCGCTCGCTCCGTCCTCGCCGTATTCCGTTTTCGCTCGAACGCATTGCCGACGAATACTCTCCTCTTTACGTTCTCTTCCTTCTTTTTCTTTTTCTTCTTCTTCTTCACAAGAAGAAACAACTGTTCCTAGAGTGACTTTGAATCGAGTTCCAAAAGAAGAGACCGAACGAATCGCAGAGATATTGGAAGAACTTGGCTACACAGACTTTGCGCAAGTGAATGACGACGCGCTCAAAGGTACCGATGACGAAGAAGAGATTTTCTACTCCAGAGATTCGAAAGGGAACGATTGGATCCACAAAAAATGGTCGTTTAATAACGTACAGTTGTATTTTAGCAAAGAAGTTCTGGTGAGAGACGTGAGAAAAGCAGTTAAACAACTCGAAACCTATTTAGGACCGCTGAACGCTGTTTACGACAATGTTGACGCGAACAATTGGCAGAGTGTGATATTGGACTCCTACAAAGACATCGTCGTAGACGACGAATTTATCATACGATGCATGAAGTCTAGTGATGAAAGTCAGAAACAGAAGAACAAAACATACAAAACGGAAATAGTACTGACGCCAGGCGTGGCCTTTGGCACAGGGGATCACCCGACGACGCTTTTGTGTTTGCAGTTTCTGAAAAGACACATCAAAGCAAGCGATGAGGTCGTTGATTTTGGTTGTGGAACGGGAATTCTCGCGATTGGTGCTCTTAAGTTAGGTGCCGCGAAAGCGTATGGAGTAGACATTGATGCTATAGCGGTTGAATCGGCCAAGTCCAACGCGCTCATCAACGGCGTCCAAGACAGATTCAAAGCTGTGCTCGGCGACGGGATGGAACCTGACGCCGAGGAACCAAAAGACGTGGACGTACTCGTAGCAAATATTCTGATAACGCCAAATCTAGAACTGTCGTCCAAGTTTGTTAAAATGACTCGAAAAGGAGGGAAAATAGGATTGTCTGGTATATTAGCCGGAAAACAAGCGGAGGAAGTAATTGAAAAATATTCTTCGGAAGGCTGCGCAGAGTTTGAAGTTTACGAGAAGGATGAATGGGTATGCATAGAATGCACCGTGCTGTGATGATCTAGAAGTCAATTAAATTATTTCTCAGTGCTATTTCGCAAAATGTAATTCTACTTATAGTTTATAGCCTTGTGTTGTGTTTTTATTTACCCCCGCAAACTTCTTCGCCTTCTTCGTCGCTCTCGTAGCTCTCAACGAGCGCATCCGTCGGACGATGGTCTTTCTGAATCGAGTAAGTGCCGCCTAACGCTCGCTGGGTCGAATTTGAAATTAATACAGCTTGCACTTCGTCGCTGTCTAGCGACATCCGAGGTCTGCGATTACCTCCACCTCCACCGACCGAACCTATTAACAGAGATCCTTGTATCCCGCCATCTTGCGAACGCAAAGGTTGTTCGTGCGTTGTCGTTTGTTGCGTTGGAAGGTGCGTTTTATTTAGTTGTGCGGTCGTATCCCCGACTTCTGTCGTTGCACCTGCTGTTCCGTTCGGATTACTCTTCTTCTCGACGTCTGCGTTTAACAACGTTTGACCGTGATCTCTATCGTAACCTTCTGTAATTTTTTCTCGCACGATGCCTCCGAACGCGGCACCGGGTTCCGTATCCATCGTATTCCTACCGCCTTCGGATTCGCCTTCTACTTCAGCTTGCCAAGTTGTCGTTCGCACTGTCGTCGCGTTCATTCCAACGGGTGCCTCGTTACCTGCGGCATCATTCGCCGCAAACGCGTTTCGCACCACCGCAGCATTTTGGATGCCGTAATCAAACTCATGCTGTTGCTGTTTTCCGCGCATGGGCAATAATTGCTCGGAACGCGTTTCAATTTCTTTCCGTAAAAGTTCAAAATCAGCTTTCGTATCCGCTTGTTCCTCGATTTTTAAAGCCTCGTCGCAATCTGCGAGCGCGTTTTGGAAATCGCCTTCGGCTAAGCGAGCCTGCGCTCGCGCTTTTAGAGCCGAAGTATTATTTTTCGAGTTGTTTAACGCCCTCGAGGCTAAGTCACCCGCTCTTGAAGGATCTCCACGCTTCAAAGCACACACGGAAGCTTCAATCAAACACGCAACGGTAAGTTCACTCTTTGAAACGAGTTGCAGATCTGGATTACTTCCTTTCGCGTCTGTTATTTGTTTCTCTACGTTCTCATCAACCGGGTTCGAGGCGAAGAGAGACTCGTGCTCGATAAAACGCAACGCCATACCGTATGTTCTCTCGGCGTTATCAAATCGCCCTTCGTTTTGATACGCATCAGCGGTGAGTTTCAGACTTCTTGCCGCTGGAATCAACTCTGCCGAGGGAATATCCCATGGTTCTTTGTATTCGTACTCACTCGTCGGAGGGAGCGGAGCGGTTTCGTTTACAACCGCCGCAGCTTCCTCGGAGGTGTCCATTCCATCTTCGTTATTATTATTATTCGTGCTACCAACATGACGTTGCCGTCTTTGTTGTCTTACTGCTTTCTTCTCTTTAGATTCTACTTCAGGTCTACCGTCGGTGTTTGCATCTTCCGTTCCATTCAAGCTTCCCGCTTTAGGAGCGCCGCCTCCTTCTACTTCTTCGGAGTGCAAACTACCGCTACTTCTCGTTGTTCTCGCTTTGTTCTTCTTATTGTTATTATCATTTGCTTTGTCCTCGTTGTCTCCATCGCCGTCCTTGTCGTTATCTTCGTCGTCGTCTGTGTTCTCATCGTTCGTATTACCTCGGGTACCGTTGGAATCTGCCGCCGATATGGACGGTTTAGCTCTGTTGTTTTGCGTATTTTTGCCTCCTCCTTTCTCCGCGTTCTGCTGGTTTTGTTGTTGTTGTTGTTGTTGTTGATTTATCGTTGACGAGGAATCTGTTGCTCTTTGCGCAAACCTCCGCGTGGTATATACGGAGTTCTGCATCGATGCTCCCGGGGCGGCGACGTACTCATTATCATTACCACCACCACCAGTACCATCGACGAATGGATTCGACATCGCCGCGTGCATCGGTCTCGATGGGGGAATTATTGGATGAATCTCTTTTGCGTCGTTGTCGGTTGAAAGGGTGGTGTCGGCTCCTCCTCCTTTTCCGTTGTTGTTGTTGTTGTTGTTCATGGAGAGCGGCGGTGAGAGCGATCCACCGCCTGACCCTTCCAAGTCCATTTCTATTCTAAATCTGTGTCTCACTTTTACGTGTTTGTGTGTGTATTTGCGCGTGTCCCTGCCTTCCTTCTACTCGTAAAAGAAAGTGTGGGGTCGGTTGTTCAATCACTCAGAAAGAAAGGAGCTCTTCTCTTTTCCAAGAAAGACCAAACTGAGCGAAAAAGAATGCATGAATCCTTTCGCGCGCAAAAGAAAAAAAATCGGAAGACGAGTTGTTCGCCAGAAAGCGACTCGAATATATGGCGAATAACTGGGCTGACGATACCGAAGAGTTACCACCGTTGGGAACTTTGAGTAAAGATGAATCGACAAAAACAACGAGCACTCCTGCAGCGAGTGCAGGAAAAACGTCTTCGTACGTTCCACCGCACTTGAGAAATCGGCAAGGCGGAGGGAACACTGAAAGAGGAGGAGACCGACGAGATTATGGCGGTGGTGGCGGCAGACGAGATTATCGAGGTAGGTTCTTTTCAGAGAAATAAAACGTGATTTTTTTCGTTCGAAACGAATAAAGCGCATAGTTTTGCGTGGAATTCGCGCATCGCAATGGATGCATAACGATCGCGAGAGTCCGCCGTTTGAGCGCGCGCAGTTGTTGAAAAAATTTAAATCAATCGACACAACGTGTGCTCGTGACGGCGCTTCAACTTTTTTAATACCACCGCAGAATGTGAAAGAAAGAATGAAAGAAAGAGAGGCATTTTATTGCTCCGCAACGTTCGCGGGAGAAACGTTCCCACGCTATCGCATTCGCTCTTCTCTCTGCGAGCTCGATCGATCGATCGATCGATCAAATACAATGCTAAACGATATCAAAATATTTTATTGATTTATTGATTTCTTCCTTCATAAAAACAGATGACAGAGGTGGCGGTTCATTTCGCGGCGCAGGATGGGGTGGTTCATCCCGGGGAAATAGAGAGGATTTAGATTACTCGAACTCGTCGTTTGGGAGACGAGACGATGACAGAAGAAGAGATGATGGTGGAAGACGAGGCGGATGGGATACCGGGAGGTCGTCTCGCTTTCGCGAATCTGATCCATTCGCTCAAATGGAAGCTGAGGACAAAGCCAGAGCGGAAGGTGCGGATGCAGAAACAGAGATGTTCCAAACTGAGAACCACGGTTTAAATTTTGATGCGTATGAAGACATTCCAGTGGAAGTGTCTGGTAACGACCCGCCGAAACCGATCGAATTCTTCAAGGACGTGGACTTTGGGAAAGAAATCAACGCCAATATCGAAAGATGTAAATTCAAAAAGCCGACTCCGGTGCAGCGTTACGCAATTCCGATATCTCTCGCCGGTCGGGATTTAATGGCATGCGCGCAGACTGGTTCCGGTAAGACGGCGGCGTTTTGCTTTCCAATCATTTGCGGCATTCTCAATCGCGGCCTCTTGACTGGAGGCGGCGGACAGAGAGGCAGAAAAACGTTGCCATTAGCGCTCGTGTTATCACCAACGCGCGAGTTGGCTATTCAAATTCACGAAGAAGCGAGAAAGTTTGCGTACAAGACGGGATGCAGAGCGGTGGTTGTCTATGGTGGCGCTCCAGCTGCCGAACAGTTTCGAGAAATGGAGCGCGGATGCGACATTCTCATCGCGACACCAGGGAGATTGATTGATTTAATCGACCGAGCCAAAGTCGGATTGGCCAAGTGCGAATACTTGGCATTAGATGAGGCGGACAGGATGTTGGATATGGGTTTTGAACCGCAAATTCGACAGTTGGTGGAGCAAAGAGACATGCCTCGCACGGGCGAGCGTCAAACGATGCTCTTCTCTGCGACGTTTCCAAAGGAGATTCAAAGAATGGCATCTGATTTCTTACACGATTACGTTTTCTTAACCGTTGGTCGCGTTGGTTCTTCCACCGAACTCATCAATCAAACGGTCTGCTATGTCCCATCGTATTACGACAAGACTCAAATGCTTTTGGATTTGACGGAAGCTGTCCCGGGTTTGACGCTTGTGTTTGTTGAAACGAAGAGAGGCGCCGATCAATTGGAGGACTTTTTGTGCGAGCAAGGTAAACCGGCGACATCCATTCACGGTGACCGCACGCAACAAGAGAGAGAAGCTGCGTTGAAGTCGTTCAGAGCCGGGAGAACTCCAATCTTGGTTGCCACGGATGTCGCGGCGAGAGGCTTGGACATTCCTCACGTCACGCACGTGGTGAACTTTGATTTACCGACAGATATCGACGATTACGTCCACAGAATTGGTAGAACTGGACGCGCTGGTAAGAAAGGTCAAGCGACTGCTTTGTTTGGGGATAAGGATGCAGGCATTGCCAGAGCTCTCATGGACGTCATGTCCGAAGCTGGACAAGAAGTTCCATCCTTTCTCGGCGGTTTTGCGTCCAGATCTTCCTATGGCGGTCGATCTAAAGGTCGCTCGGGTGGTGGTAGCAAATATGGGGGGAGAGATTATCGTAACCATGGCGGCGGAGGCGGCGGTGGAGGCGGCGGTGGAGGCGGCTACGGTGGAGGCGGCTACGGTGGAGGCGGCGGGGGCGGACATGGAAGCCGTACGAGTTGGGATTAGAAAAATGAAAGAGACAAAGAGTCAATTAGCAGTGTTATTAGTTTTTTTTTGTGTGCGTTGTGAATTTAAATATTATACAAGAGAAATATACTACATTGTATACCTCTTCCGCAAATGCTGAAGTTATTTATCGCTGTTGTTGTTGTTGTTGTTGTTGTTTTCGAGCGTCGTTTGCGTCGTCGGTATGGTGAACACCGATTCTTCTTCCTGTCTCAATTCAAAAGTTGTTGTTTTTGTTGTTCTATTCTTGTTGCTATTCTTCTTCTTCCTCTTCCTCTCGGCTACCCAGCCTTTCAGTGGACTGGAGTCATCGGTTATGGATAAACCAAACGTCCCGGCTACCACACCACCAATAAAAAACGGCAAGTTCTCCGATATGACCTCGAATATGTCTTCTTTCTCGTTGTTGTTGTTGTTGTTGTTGTTGATGATGTTGATGTTTGCAGACGAGGATGACGACGACGACGACGACGACGACGCGATTCTCTTTGAAATCGAACTCCGTCTCGCAGCTGTCGTCGCTGAGCGATGCAATCTTCTTTCTTCTCCTCCTATTCCTCTT
>ERZ651776.1457-NODE-1457-length-28186-cov-7.363905_pt1 | contig 28186 bp, 21 predicted proteins | sample MGYA00514761_ERZ651776 | MGnify/ENA metagenome assembly ERZ651776 | reverse complement strand
AGGAAAAAAGAGTTCAAACTCAATCGAGTGAAATTGGAGACGACGCTTATGGAAATCGAGAAAGTACAACGGGAACGAAAACTGCTCGAAGAGAACGCGTCGTATTCTTCGGAGGAAAAGAACTCGAAGAAAAAACAACTGGAAAAGAAGAAGAAAAGTTTGGACCTCGATTTAGCCACGCACACGCGAAAAGTGAACGCGATGAAAATGAAACTCGCACCGATGACCGCGATGGCGAATATTTTGTTCCTGAGAACGTTAAGTGCGAAATTCAAAGGCGTGGTCGTCTCGACGTTACCGTTCAATCCGCCGGGGATGGTGAAAAACCTCGTCCACCGAGGCGTGGACGGGGACGATTTCACGCAAATGGGATGCACGGGATTCTACTCTCTGAGCGCGATGATCGCTCGCGCGATCGTTCAAAAGTTCTTCGAGTTGAAACCGCCGAGAGCGGTCGCGCAAGAGGCGTGGGAGAAGAGTCAAAGGAGAACCGAAGCGATCGTGAACATGTTCGAGAAAGATTCCAAGACGACCGAAAATGGTGGTAGTGCTGGTGAAAAGAAGAAGAATAAGAATAAGGTGAAGACGATAGGCGGGAGTAAGAAGAGACGGTGATTGATTCTTTCGAGGAATGCGAATTGAACGCGTCGCGCGAACGCGTTTCAAAGTATGCTCTTCAACAACAGAGAGATTTGTCTTGCCACGCTTAGAAACGGAAAATTTTACAAAATTGAAAAAAAAAAAAGAGCGGTTTGAAAATTGTGTTTTTATGCCTCATTATTATTACTCGCGCGTACTCGCACTACACGAGAAAACACACCTAAAACATCTCGAAACAAAATGGCCGTCGATAAAGCGCCGGGTAAGAAAGATAAGCTCACGGACGCGGAGAAGAAAAAGCAGAAGCAAGCGAACAAGGTGCGATCAATTTTTTGCCCTTTAAATTTTACATGTTTTTTTTTCTCGTCGTCTTCTCATCGTCGTCCAAAAGATCTCTTTTTCTCTCTTTTGGATTACTTTTGTCCTCCCGAACGATGATCTCATCTCTCTGACCACCGTCTTCGCGCTCTCAGGCGAAAGCGAATCCGGGAAAGGCGGAGGAGAAGAAAGCGAAGAACGACGCCAAGCGGGAAGGCCGCAAAGAATCCGGATCGCAAAAAGTAATCAACAGATAATTATTTTTTGTTGTTCTTTTCCGATATTGAGGTTGCCTCTTTGATGATGAGTTTGTGTTGTGAGCGCAAAAAATGTGGTGGTGGTTCTTTTATATTTAAAAGCGAATAACGCATCATCTGATATATATATGTTAGTATTAAACTTCTACGATGGTGTTATTATTATTATTCTCTGAAACTATTTTCTCCTCGTCCATGCTCTCGTCGAAAGAATCGTCGTAACTTCCGCCTTGGGAAAACCTCCAATCGTACTGGTCTAAGCCGTCGCTCGGGTCCATTTGGAGTAAACTCGCAAACTCTTCGACGTCGATTTGACCATCGCCGTCGCCGTCGGCTTCGGCGATGCAGGCTCGGATGAGCGCGTTTCGGCGGACGGATTCGTTATTTTCGTCGGAAAAGTCGATATCGTCGGCGTCGCCGACGACAAAGTTGGCGACTTCGTTGGCGTCCAAGAGACCGGAATCGTCTTCGTCGAGCAAGTCGAACGCGCGTTTGACCCAGGACGGGTAGGATTCGGATTTTTCGACGGATTCCCAATCGACCAAGGCGGCGAGGAATTCGTTCAGCTCGACGACACCATCGCCGGAGGTGTCTAACTTGGCCAAGAGTTGTTCGCTTTCGTTCCCGGTGACGTCGTAGCCGATTTCGTTCAAACCGACTTCGAGTTCGCTCAACTCGACCAAGTTATCGCCGCTCGTGTCCAATCGATCGAAGAGTTGTTTCAACTCTAAAAACTCTTTCTCGTCGATTCCAGTCAGTTTCGATTGTTTAATCGGTCCGTTGACGACCATAATTTTCTTCTTCGTCGCGATATCGCTCGCAACCGCGCTGTTTTCTCTTCTATTTTTTTCCAACTCGTTCAAATCTTTCCCGATCTCACCCGCCAAGAGACGCAAGACCGATCTTTTCAACAAACCTTGCGTGGCGAAGCGTTGCAATCTCGCGACGACTTGACCACCTAATGCGACGCCACCAGAAACTTGCCTTCTCTGTTTGCTCTTCCACTGCGCTTCGTTGGTTTGCAACCACGGGTGTAACAACGCCGCTCGCGCGGTTGGTCTTTTCTTCGGGTCTCGTTCCAACAAGTGTTCGACGAAATCTTTCGCCTCTTCGGAGATGACCTCCCAGGGTGCTTCCGCGAGATCTAACGGGTCTTCCAAGATGGCTCGGAAAACTTCCTTCGCGTTTGGTCTCTGATTAACCACATCTCGGAACGGCAGCCGTCCAGTCAACAGCTGATACGCCACTACCCCGCAACTCCACACGTCTGCCTCGGCGCCGTATTTTCGATTGATCACCTCGGGCGCCATGTACGACGGTGTCCCGCACCTTCTCACTAACGGTTCGTCTCGGTTCTTCGGTAATTTTCCAGCTAAACCAAAATCAGTCGCTTTTAACGGCGCGTTCTCGTCGTTGTTTTGAAACAAAAAGTTATCCGGTTTAATATCGCGAAAGACAATCCCTCGCGAGTGACATTGCGCCGCGGTTCTTAACACCGCTCGAATCAAGCGCGCCGCGTCCGCCTCTCTGTACTCGTCGTCCGAAATCCTCTCCAATAACTCCCCGCCTTCGCACAAATCCATCAACAGATGCACCGCGTCGTCGTCCTCGAACGCGTCGTATAAGTACACCACGTTCAAACTCGCGCCTAATTGTCTCATGCACTCTAACTCGTTCCTCAACTTGGAGTGATAATATTCCACGGCGGTTAAACTGCTCGGAACTTGCGCCCACGGTGCCTTCCTCAACGTCTTCAACGCGAACGTTTCATCCGTGCCTCTCTTGATAACTTTCCTCACGATTCCGTAACTCCCCGCTCCAATCGGATCCTCGTCGTCCAAATCCTTCACCGAATACAGCTCGTGCAAATCTCTCCTCAACCCAAAATCCGGTTTCATCTGCGCCTTCGTTATCGCTTTATCCGAGTTCGTCCCGTAGGCTGGATACTCCGCTTTCCTCGCTTTCTCCATCGCTCTTTCCACGTGCGTTCGCAACGAGCGCTCTTTCGTCGGCGGAGGTTTATTCTTCCTTATCTTGTTGTTTGACGAAGAAGAAGAGGCGCTCGACCTTCCCCGGGGGTTCGTCGCGTTCCCATTTCGTCGTTGTTGTTGTTGTTGCGACGACGACGTCGTTTTCTTCTTCTTCTCTGAAACGCTTTTTTGACTTCCTCCTCCTCCTCCTCCTCGCTCGTTTCCGTTTCCGTCTTTGTTCTTCTTCTTATCGTCGGTTGTGGTGTTCTTGGAGAGCCAGTCGCTTAAAAACCCGCGCGCGACGACTTCTCTTCCTCTTCTCGAAGACGAAGGCGAAGAGAAACCGTTTCCTTCTTCTCCTCTCTCGTTCGTCGTCTCGCGCGCGGCAGAAAGGCCGACGACGTCTTCGACGACGATGCGTCGTTGTCTTCCTCTTCGTCGCGCATTGCGTCGGTGTTTCTTCCCCGATGACATCATCACAATCCTCGCGGACGACGACGTAAACGACGACGAGGAGGACGCCGCAAAACTCTCCCCCCCGCGAGGAGAGAAAGAGGAGGAGGTAAACGGTACCAGCGCTACCGCCGACGACATGCTTATTTAAAATTATATATATATAAGGTGTTACTCTGTGCGCGCGCTTTGAGTGTTACGCGTGTGTGCGTGTGTCGTGTGCAACGAAAGTTCCCGTTCTGCGCTTTGAGTGACGACAAGATAAAGCAGAGAAAAGAACACTATTATGTCAGAGTCTCTCGCTCGTACTCGCTCTTTTAAGTCTCTAATTCGTACTCCTAAGTAATCCTCGTGAGAGACTGAGTCTGTATTTCGTCAAATTTGGTCAGAAACCCTAAACCCTCACGCTTTTTACACTCTCGTACTCGAGAAAACATCCACCACACGCTCGCTTTCTTCTCACGCGTATTATATCTGTTTTTTACTCCTCAGAAATACTACAACGGAAGACAAACGCGGAGGAAGAAACAAACGAGAGCACTTTTTATACCACACGCACGTGCGCCCTCATTACGGTGAAAAGAATATATCATCATGGGTGGGATACCGGTCGAAAAGGCTCTGAGCGCACTCGGGAACGTCCTGAGCGGATTGAAAAACAAGATTCCATTTTTAAAGGATGGAAACGACGACGAAGCGACGATAATCGACGGGAAAAAGATAGCCGCGGATATCCGCCTGGAAATCAAAGCCGAAGTGGATGAGTTGAAAACAAAATACGGTGGGAAAGTTCCCGGCTTGGCGGTGGTGATTGTCGGCGAGAGGAAGGACTCGCAGACGTACGTGCGAATGAAACGGAAAGCGTGCGATGAGGTTGGGATTCACTCGTTTCACTCGGAGTTACCGGAGACGATTAGCGAGGAGGAGTTGATCGATGTCGTGAAAAAGTACAACGAAAACCCAGACTGTCACGGGATTTTAGTGCAATTGCCTTTACCGAAACACATCGACGAGGAGAAAGTTTTAGGGGTTATTTCCTTGGAGAAGGACGTGGACGGATTTCATCCGCTGAACATCGGGATGCTGGCGATGAAAGGACACGAGCCGTTGTTTATGCCGTGCACGCCGAAAGGGTCCATCGTGTTATTAGAGCGAAGCGGGGTGGAATTGAAAGGGAAGAATGCGGTCGTCGTTGGGAGGAGTAACATCGTCGGGATGCCGGCGAGCATGATGTTGAACAAGAAGGATTGCACGGTCACGGTGGTGCACTCGAGAACGAAAAATCCGAAAGAGATTTGTAGGCAGGCGGATATTTTAATCGCGGCTGCGGGGAGCGCGAAGATGATTAAAGGGGATTGGATTAAGAAAGGTGCGGCGGTTATCGATGTTGGGACGAACTCGGTTGAAGATAAGTCGAAGAAGAGCGGATACGCGTTGGTCGGGGACGTCGATTTCGACGAGGCGAAAAAGAGAGCGAGTTTCATCACGCCGGTTCCGGGAGGCGTTGGTCCAATGACCATCGCCATGTTGTTGCAGAACTGCTTGGACGGTGGTAAGCGAGCGATCGAAGGTACCAAGTAAACAAAAAGAACATAGAAGAAAAGTTTCCATAATACGTTGTGAAGTTGTTTCCTCGAAGAATAAATGTCATCGTTATTACAAAAAGTGTATCATCCTTTTTTTCTTTTCATGCGAGAGTATTATTATTAATCAAACACGTGGAGAATGTCCAATCCTTCGTCTCCGGGTTTTCTGTACTTCTTCCCAGGCGCGTCTAAGGAGAACGCGCGAATAGATTGGTTGAACCCCTCGTCCATTTCGTCCCAAAATCGCTCGGGCGTGCTCATACTCACCGTATACGCGAACCCGTCTCTGACCGCGGTCACGCCTCTCGCGTGACGATACGTCGTCGCTTCACCTTCTTTCGAGTTTGGCGAGCCTTGCGAAATATACTCGTAGTAATAATACGTCGTCCCGTCTTCCTTCTCTTCCTTCACCGCGTTATCCACCTCCGCTAACGAAATCTTCTGTCCGCTCGCGACTCTCCCCGTCGCTTTATCCGCCAAAATCGCATTCGCCACGTTCTTCGCCGTCCACTCCTTCTCCGGCTTATTCATCAACTTCGGCGGTAACTCCCCGACCGTCACCACCGTCGTCAGTGGCCCTTTGAACGAAATCAACTCGTGCACGATTCTTTGCCTCGCGTCTGGTGACATCGGCTCGGAGCTCGAATACGTCTCGCGCGTTCGAGACTCCGACCACGGGATTGGTTTCCCCGAGAGCGTCTCCGTGGGGTAAAAAAAGGTAAACGCGAACGTTTCTCGAGCGACTTTTTCGAGCGGGATATCTCTTCGTTTTTGTTTCGGAATTGCTTCTTCGACTCGTACTTTTTCCTCTTCCTCCTCTGTGGCGAAAGATGCGCCGTTATCGATCGTCGTCATCATCGCGAACGCCGCCAGGGAACTTCCACCCAAAACCATCCGTCGCCGGGTTCCTCCCCGCGAAGAATTATTCGTATTCGTATTATCAGAAGACGACGATTCAGACGACGACGAGGACGGTGAAAAACTCGTGCTCGGTCGTTGGTCGTCCTCGTCCTCGTCCTCTTCTTCCTCGGGAAACACCTTTCGCGCGCTTCTCGACGCGAAAGAAACGGACGACGACGACGATGATTTCGATCGCGACGCCGAGCGCAGACGGTGCAGACGCCGAGGAGGACGAAGAGAGGATGCAATGGTGGTGGTACTACCACTCGTCGCGACGCGCATTTTTACGAGTAGTAGTAACAGAGTATCGTTACGCGTACGTTTCGGTTTTCGCAGCAGAGAGAGAGAGAGAGAGAGAGGTACTTTCGCGCGTGAAAGTTGTGACGACGAAAAGGATCGCCTCAAAAGGTCTACTACTCTGCTCTCGCTAAATATTCGAGCGAAAGCGTACGAAAGACGAACGCGTTACGATGTCTTCTCTCCTCGCATCGTTCGCTGTTCTCTGCTGCTGGATTCCTTATTAAACAGCGTTTTGATTCTATTATTACAAACTCTCGCTTCGATGATTGGGCTGTAGTCGCGCGGCGCTTCTTCTATACGTATTTCCTCCTCTCTGAAGTAGTATTCTCTCTTCTCGCTTAAATGTTATGCTCACGTTTAAGAGGACGGCTGCGTTCTCAGCATGGCTACCTGATCGCCTTCGTCGTCGTCCTCCTCCTCTTCCTCGATGTTGTTGTTCATGTTGTTGTTGTTGTCGTTGTCGTTGTAAAAATTGGAAGACTCCAATCCTAAGCGTTGATCGATTCTCGATTTCAAGTTTTGCCTGACGGGTTGATCGAGCAACCAGTAGATGCAATAGCAGTACCCGACGATGAAGAGGACGGCGGTCATGCCCAGAACGATGCCGCCGAAGGAGGCGTTGACGTATCTCGACGTGAACAACGTCATGAGGAGTAAGCTGACGTTCGCGCAGACGATGACGCCGGAGAGGACGTTGGTCGCTTTCAGCGCCCGGCCTTTGAGGACGAAGGCTTCACCTACGATGCGAGAGCTGGAGCAGAATTTTACCAGCGGGATTAACGCGAACGGAAGTTGAATGCTCAAAATCGCCGAGGAGACGACGATTAAAGTTTCCGCGTCTTCGTCGCCGGCGATGAGGACGACGGTTAAGGACGGCACGATGGCGCACGCGCGCGTGAGAAAGGCGCGCAAACCCGGATGGACTCTCAATTTGAGGAAACCGTCCATGACGTATTGACCGGCGTAGGTTCCCGTGATTGTGCTCGATTGACCGGAGGCTAATAACGCGACGGCGAACAAACCTTTTGCCGCGGAACCTAACAGTTTGTTCAACATCTTCGGCGCGTTTTGTAACGGTTTGTCAATCATCTCCGCGCGTTCCGCCGGGTCGGTAATTTTTTGCATCTCTGTCGCGGCGACGATAACGACCGCAAAGTTAATAAATAAAGTCACCGTTAACGCCATCCCAGATTCGACGACGTTATACTTGAACGCTTTTTTCAAACTCTTCTCGCCTAACTGGTACCCTCGAGTTAACACCAACGCCGAGTGTAAAAATAAATTGTGCGGCATGACCACCGCGCCTAACAAAGACACCGCGATAAACAGCGCCGTCGTGCTCGGAATTCTTGGAATACTCGCACCGGCGATTACCTCGCCGACGTGCACGTCGTCGCAATACACTAACTCGCCTAAATAACACAAGGACATGATCGCTACTAACGACCCCATGAACGCTTCCAACTTTCTCACGCCAAAGTGTTGCAAACCCAAAAACACAAACGTCGACAGCGACGTCAAGAACACGCCGACGACCGTAGGAAACCCAAAAATCAACTTCAACGCCAACGCGGTTCCGATCACTTCCGGAACGTCCGACGCGATAATCCCTAACTCGGATACCACCCACAACGCTCTGACTACTTTCTTATCGTACTCCTCGCGATAACACCTCGCTAAATGCCACCCGGTCGACAGCGCCAATCGCACGCACAGCGACTGTATGTGCAACCCGGCAATCGTCGCCCACACTAACACCCACAACAATTTATAATTAAACTGCAAACCCGCTTGTAAATCGCTCTCGAAATTCCCAGGATCCACGTACGCGATGCACATCAAAAATCCCGGACCGACAAACTTCCAAAACGTCTTCCAATCGAACGCGTCGTCGTTCACGTCGCCTAAATCTACTTGCACGTCTGCGTTGGCGTTCAACTTATCCACGTCCTCGTCGTCGCTGTAGTCTTGATCGAACACGTTCGATCCAACATCTCTAAAAGGCATCCTTCCTCCTCCGTTCGTGTTGTTATTCGTATTCGTATTGTCGTCGTCGTTATTTGAGGAATATAACTCGTACCCGCCGCCTGAACTCGTCCGCTCGAATCGCGGCAAGGACCCTTCCCTTTCGTCACCACCAAGCATCATCCCGCTCCTCGATCCGATCTTTGATGTGACAACAAAAAACGAAGAACTCTTCTTCTTCTTCTTCTTCGCGAATGATTCGTTGTTCTCGTCGTTGTTGTTGTCCTCCTCCGCGGATAAAGAAGAAGCGCTCAAGCTTCCAAAATCCTCGGTGGATCTGTACAGAGGGGAAGACGAAGACGACGGTATTTTGATTGTAATCCTCCCCCCGGGGAACAAAAAGCGCAATCTGTCCGCTTCTTAAACGAGAGATTTAGAAAGCAACACACAGCTCGAGAAGTGGTAGTATTACGCGCGTGATGCTAAAATTCTCTCAAATTCTCTCGAAAGGCGGCGAAAGCAGCGGTGTTCTCTCTCTCTCTGTGTGTGTGTTTTGTGTGCGTGAATACTGAATAAATACGTGTGTATCTGTTGGTGTTTTTGAGGGAAAGTCTGACCTTTTTTCTCTCGTTACCCCCCTCAGAAAACGCAAAGAAAAACAGACGCATCTCCTCGGTTGCAACGATTTTAGAGCTGAAAATGCACGCGAGGAACATGCGCACACATGTATACGCGCGTACGAATTTTCAGGCGCGTTTCGATCGAGACACGGAAGATGTGTGCGCGCGAGTGATCACAAAACTCTCTCTTATTTCTTGTTTTTTGGGTGTATTTTTTGAAAGGAGGGACAAGTGTTCGTTACAAAAAAGCGCACGCGTGTATACGATGACGGAGCGTAAAAGCAGTCGGAAAACGCTCACCCCGAAACGGTTCATCCCCGAGGAGACGGAAAAAAAGGATAAAGACGCATCCGGAGGACAGAAATCTGGCGGGAGCAAGGCACGTTTAATTTCGTAGCGTTCGTTACGGGGGGGTGTTTCTTTGCGCGCGTGAAATTCGAAATATTTGCTCTCGCTCGACGGGGAAGAAGATTCAGAAAAAATCGCTTCGTCTCGCTCTCTCTCGCGCTCTCGCTTTTCTCTCCGCGCGTTCGTCGGAAGCGCAGCTTTTGAGAGAAGCGCTTTCGTTTTCGTTCGACGCACATCTCGCGCTCACCTTTTTTGCGTGTACTTTTCTCGCGCATCAATGCAAAACAGAAATCGGTAAGCAACAACACGACGGGAACGACTGAAAGAGGAGACAGAGGAGGAGCTAAAAAATCGACGAGACCGCCGCCGCTCAATCTGACATCGAAAGGAGGATCCATGGGGAAACCACCCCTCCCACCTCCGAGCAGCACGAACAAAAGAAAGAAGAACAACAACAATAATTATCACTCGCACGAGTTGGACGCGCAGACGACGGTATTAGGCATCGTCTCGCAGTCGCCGCTCGGTCCGAGATGGAGCGAGGAGGAGTGCGTGGCGTTTTTTAACGGTTTGAAAGAAGAAAGAGACGGGTTTGAGAATACGTACAGCGAGCACATACCGAACTTTGATTCTATAGCGGCAAAGACGGGGAGGTCGGTGAAGGAGTGCGTGAATATGTACGATAAAAACCAGGCGTTTTTGTCGTTGCCGGACGGGGTCGCTTCGGCAGCGGCTTTGCACGCGTTGACGAGAGATTATTTTGACAACTTAGAGAAGGCGGCAAAGGAGAAAGCGGCGAGGAATAAAAGCGCGAGAGAGTGGAGCACGTCCAGAGACGATACCTCGGACGGGAACGGGAATGGGAAGAGCAGTCAGAAAGAACAGAACATGGCGGCGTTTATTGCCGGAGCGACGAGCGGGAACAGCACGAAACCGTCGCCAAAACGATTGCCGAAGAAAGGGAAAAGAACGCCGAGGGAGAACAAGTTGCCATTGGACGCGCATAAATTGACCGGGAAAGACAAGAAGGACGCGCAGTTGGCGGCGAGGAATTTAGTGTCTTTATCGCCGAAACCGAGCGGGAAAAGATCGAGTCCGTCCATGAGCACCGGGAACGCGATGACTTTGCCCGCGTTTGGAGCAGAGAATAAACGAAAGTTGATCGATAACGGAGGATTCGAGAGCGACGAAGAGTATCAAGACACGTCGCCGGCGGTCAAGCAAACGCAAGAGTCGCACAAATATAACGGCGAAGAAGAAAACGTGGACGGCGGCGCGAACGCGAACAATAGCAACGAACAAGAGATGAATCACGGGGAGGACGATCCGTTCGCGGATGTCGGCGGCGCTTTGGACGGTTTGATGACTCTCGCCGACGCCGCGACGCCGTTGAAAAAGTTCAACGCTAAGGCACCTAAGAAAGCGAGCAGTAACGGCGACCGACCGAAGAAAGCGAACAGTGGTGGCGGTTCACAACAAGGCGGGAAAAACATCGTCTCTCCGGCGCGGAAGAGGTTGAAACTCGAAGGCCAAAAAACCGAGGAAGATTTACGCTTAGAACACCAGAAAGCGATGGTTGCTTTTGGGAAACAAAAGCTCGAGCAAGCTGTGGCGGCAAAGTACAAAACGAGACGCTCGAGGTCGTTGAAGGGAGGTTTATTCCTTCTCGACCGTCGTGCGAAATTGGCCAAGCAAGCTGGCTACACGTTTGCGTTGTCGCCGCCGCCGCCGTTACCGCCGCCTGGAATCCCTCGCGACCACCCGTTGGCGGAAATGGCCGCGCGAAGTGGAAACGAACGCACGCGCAAGTGGGCTTTAGCGGAATGGTTCATGCCAGGTACAGACGAAGACTGGTTCGCCAGGAACGATTTCAAGCGGTTCGCGAAGCACTGCGACATCAACGAAACCGCGTGGTCGAAACAATCGAGAAAGAAATGGAGAGACGTCCGCAAGTCTTTGGGTAAAGTCCGACGTTTATCCATACCGTTCTTGAGAGACGAACGAATTAGATTAGAATACCACCGAAACGCTGCCAGAGCGAAAGTAGAGGCAAACTTGAAGGGGAAAATGCTCAGCAAAGAGGAGATTGAAAAGCTCGCCGCGCCGAACGATACCGCCGAGTTGATCCCGATTCCAGAGCCGTTCATCGTCGGTCAAAGAGTGTTGGCGAAACACCCGTTAGCGAAACGCGCGTACGTCGGATCTGTTTTAACTGTTTCTAAACTGAACATTCGCGTCCAGTTTGACGACCCGCAGCTAGGCTCCGAGCTCATCAAAGACATCGATGTCATGCGTTTAGGCCCAGAGTACGACGAAGCGTTGCGAGTGTTGAACGAACACGCCGCCGTCGCCGACGCGTTAGGAAGAGACGAAGATCGTAAAATGGGTTTGATATTTTCCAAAGCAAAACGAAGAGCGACTGGTGAAGAGAAAGGTTCGGAATTGGCGTTTATGGGGAAACAGTTCAGTTTGGAAGACGGCGTACTTTCTCGAGAAAATTACGGACAAGTTGTTCTTCCCGTCGTGAAGAAAGAAGAACCGTTATCGCAAGCGACGGTGGAGCAAGTACCAATACCACCCGCCGAACAAAGAACGCCGACGAGAAGCTCCGCCAGAGGACAAGGAGGAGGAGATAACGCAGTGCACACGACTCCGACGCGTTCGCGTCGAGGTGCGATGGTGAAGGACGAACAAATTGAGAACAACAACGGCTTCGCGAATATCGCAGCCTCGCAAGAGTTGAGTCAACAACCGGGTGGATCCGCGTACGCATACGACGAAGCCAGACGTCGCGCGGAGGAGAAGAAATTCCGCGAGTTGATTGAGAAGATCCGCGCGTCGCATAAAAAGAAGGATACGGTCGCGTTGCGAACGGCGTTGCGTAAATTCCGCGACGAGTTTGGCTACGAACGAGGCGTCTACGAGGGTGATTTGATCGGCGACGCGCCCATTAACATCAAAACCGGCTTGCAGCAACAAGGCGTAAAGAAAGAAGAGAAGAAGTCAACGGCGAACAACAAGGACGCGAACGAGAAAGCCTACCTCGACGACCTCGTCGAAGATGCCTTCCTCGTCGCCAGAGACACCGCCTCTCGATCGGTCAAACTCGCCTCGCAACTCCGCGACGTCTTCTCGGAAACCCTCAAACCGAAAAAGAAAACATCCACCGGGTTCGGCTCGAAACTCCTCTCCGAATCGAGTAAACTCGAACGAGAAAACGCGGAAACGCTCGCGCAATCCGCGTGCGAAATGTGGCGCGCCTTGCGCGCGTTTTGCGATAGCGGCTACGAACACTCCAGCTTAGCCGACGCCGTTTGCACGCGAGCGTTGGAGCAAGTCAAGAACAAAAGCAAAGAAAATAACGAGTTGTACGAACAGTTATCCGCGCAGATGAAACGCTTTACGAGCGTCGCGAGCGTCGTAAAAGTTTAGATTAGAAGTTAAGAAGAAGAAACCATCGTCGCGAGAAGTAGTCGTTTTCGCATTTTTCAACGAAGAAAAAGAGGAGAAAAACAAGCAAACAAAACGCAAATATATTTTTCGGTTGTTCTTCACTTTATAACACGCGCAAAAGCCGAGAGAGAGGGAGAGAGAGAGCATAGAATACATAAGAACGCGCTCTCGTCTGGGTCATCGTCACGAAAACGTAACCCTCCAAAGCGTCGTTTTTGCGCTCTTCTCGTTTTCTTTTGTTCTCGTTTGCATCACACATTGGACTTTTCCCGCGCTCGTTTTGTTGAAAGGTCGCGCTTGAATTGAGACGCGAGAGATACACACAGAACGCGCAAAACATGGAAAACTACGACCCATTCCCGGAATTAAACAAAGAGTCGAAACGAACGTTCTATTTACTCATGCTCGGCATGACCTTCGTCTACGCGGATTCAAACTTAATCGCGCCAAACTTGACGCAAATGGCTCGAGAGTTTAAATTCGACAACCAAACGAGAGACGAAAAACTGGGAGGCGAAATAGCGTTCGCGTTCTTCCTATTAGGCGTTCCGGCGTGCGTGTTGATTGGGATTTTAGCGGATAAGTATTCGAGAGTGAAGTTATTCGCGTTCGCGATATTTCTCGGGCAGGGGCCGAATTTGTTCATATCGGTGGTGAAGACGTACGAGCAGTTGTTGGCGATACGAGCGCTGACCGGTATAGCGGTTGGCGGGGCGCTACCTTTAGTGTTTTCGTTGATTGGGGATTTGTTTCCCGCGCACAGGCGATCGCACGCGTCGGCGTTAGTTGGGGTGTGCATGTCGTTTGGGGTCGGGATGGGGCAAGGGATCGCCGGGTACGTCGGGAGCGAGTACGGGTGGAGGACGCCGTTCGTCGTCGTCGCCGTGCCCGGGGTAATCGTTGGATTTTTGTTTTTAGCGTCGGTGAAAGAGCCGAAAAGAGGCATTATGGATGGGAATAGCTATTCGAGCGATGATTTGGTCGGCGTCGCGGCGAGCGCCGGCGGCGGTACTCATAGTAGTAGTCACGGTACGATTAGCGGCGGCGGCGACGGCGACGGCGACGGCGGCCAGAATAACAAAGAAGCGTCCGTGTGGGAACAAATAAAAACCGGCGCGCAAACGTCGTGGATTTCCATAAAGTGGGTCCTTGCGGTGCCCACGAACAAGTTCGCGTTATTACAAGGTATCCCTGGATGCGTTCCGTGGTCGGTCATCAATGCCTTTATGAACGATTATTTAGCCACGAATAAAGGGTTAGGCGTTCCGCACGCGACCTCGATCATGCTCGGATTTTCTTTGGGTGGGTTTTTGGGCATGGTATTCGGCGGCATTCTCGGTCAAAAAGCGTACAACGAATCCCCCAGGACCTTTTGCAACTCGATGGCGATTATGGTCGTCCTCGGCGGCCTTCCGTGGTTATATTTGGTAAGCACCGACAACTACAATGATTCCTTCTTAAACATGGCCTCGCACATCACCATCGCCGCTATTGCCGGTATTTTATGCACGTATACCGGCGTGAACGTCCGCGCGATGGTCATCCACGTCAACCCGCCGGACCAACGCGGCGCGGCGTTTTCCCTCTTCAACTTAACCGACGACCTCGGTCGAGGCTTCGGCCCGGCCATCGTGGCGCAACTCGTCGGCTTATTCGGTCGCGAGAAAGCCTTCATGTTCAGTTTCAGCAGTTGGGGCGTCTGCGCCATCCTCTTATACTTCACCGGGTCGACGCTAGGTAAAGATGCCGAAGACGTGCGCACAGGGGCGGTTTTGCACTCTCGAAACATCCATAGTAATAACAACAACGGTGGTGGTTTTAATAACGGGGCTTCTTCTTCTTCGGCTCACCATCGCATCCCGAGCGGCAACCACGAAGCCATCCTCCGGCGCGGAACGACGACATCGGACGAGGAGGAGAACAGAGGCTTGTTATCCTCGCCAACGCACAGTCGGAGTAGCAGTCGCACTTCCACTGGTAGAAGAGAGTAAGAATAATATAGAGCGTATAATTTAGAAAACGAGTGTTTGTAAAGAAGGAGTGTATTATCATCTTCGCACGGAGCGTATCGTCTTCACATCTGCGCACACACTGACACATCAACAACCGCCCATTAATATCATCATCATCATCATCATGTCCGATGAAAACGACGAAAAAGTACTATTCAAACCTGAAATCCTCTCCACCGTCAAAGTCCACGCTGGTTATTTGCACAGAATCAAGCACTATTCGCCGTGCAACAAGTGTCACATGACGTTTGCGATATACATTCCATCCGACGAAGATGATTTCCCCGTCGGAAACGGAAACGCGAGGAAAATGCCACTCATCCTCTACCTGAGCGGATTAACGTGCGACGACACCAACGTCTCGCAAAAAGGCAACGCGTTTGAAACGTGCAAACAATCTGGAGTGTGCTTCGTAATGCCGGACACGTCACCGAGAGGTCACGAAAAAATTGACGAGGAAGAATCCGCCTCGTGGGATTTCGGCATAGGCGCTGGATTTTACGTGAACGCGACGACGAAAGGGTACGCGGAGCATTACAACATGGAGACGTACGCGACGAAAGAACTGGAACAAGTGTGTAAATCTATCGATTTTATAAACGATAAAGTGGATTTTAACAGGCAGAGCATTATGGGTCACTCTATGGGCGGTCACGGGGCGTTGACCTTGGCGTTGAGGAATCCGGGGAAGTACCGGTCCGTTTCGGCGTTTGCGCCAATCGCGAACCCGTCCGCGAAGGATTGTCCGTGGGGGCAAAAAGCGTTTAAAGGGTATTTGAAGGATGAGAACGAGTGGAAGATGCACGATGCGACGGAGTTGGTGAAAATGATGGAACCTGGGACGATGAAAACAGTGACGAAGGCGATTTTGATCGATCAAGGCGACGCAGATACTTTTTACAAGACGCAGTTACATCCGGAACGGTTCCAAGAGGCGGCGGAGAAGAATACGAAAGGGTTCATGAAGTATAACGTGAGAGAAGGATACGACCACAGTTACTGGTTCATATCGACGTTCATGCATGACCACGTGGCTTTTCACGCGATAAAGTTGTTGAGTACGTAACAAAATAGCGTTTTGTGTATATAAATGTAACATTTTATTAGAAAGAGAGAAGAAAACTCTGATTATTCATCCATGGACAAGACGACTCGAAGGCATTTGCCGGCGTGTAACAAATCGAACGCGTCGTTAATTTGCTCAAACTTCATCTGGTGCGTCACGTACTCGTCCAGCATCGTTTTCCCGGCTAAGTATTTCTCCACTAACTTCGGTACCTCGACTCTCGATTTGTACCCGCCGAACGCCGTCCCTCGCCACACTCTGCCGGTGACTAACTGAAACGGTCTCGTCGCGATTTCCTTCCCGCCTGCGGCGACGCCGATGATGACGGATTCGCCCCATCCTTTGTGCGCACACTCCAAGGCTGCGCGCATCACGTCCACGTTCCCGATGCATTCAAACGAGAAATCGACGCCACCGTCGGTCATTTTCACAATCACGTCTTGAATCTTCTCGTTTGCGAAATCTTTCGGATTCACGCACTCCGTCGCGCCAAACTTTTTCGCCACCTCGAATTTCTCCGGGTTCGTATCGATGGCTAAAATCCGACTCGCACCAACCTCTCTGGACGCTTCGATGACGGCTAACCCAACCGCGCCTAAACCAAACACCGCAACCGTGTTCCCTTTCTCAACTTTCGCGGTGTTATACACCGCGCCCCACCCGGTGCTCACCCCGCACCCGAGCAAACACGTCTTCTCTCTCGGCGCTTTTGGATTGACCACGGCGACTGCTACTTCGTGCACCACCGTGTACTCCGAAAACGTGCTCGTCCCCATGAAGTGAAATATAGGCGTGTCATCGCTCGCCTTTCGAAACCTCGTTTTCTCGTCCGCTTTCATGATCCCGCATCCGGTCCATTGTCTCACCGCTTGACACAAGTTCGTTTTCGGGTGCACGCAAAACTTGCACGGTTGTACGTTTTCGATGTTTAAACAACACGCCTGGTAACACGGAATGACCGAGTCGCCAACTTTACAACTCGTCACGCCTTCCCCGACAGACTCGACAATTCCAGCGGCTTCGTGCCCTAAAATCGCCGGGAACAACCCTTCCGGGTCCTGCCCGGATAACGTGTAACTGTCCGTGTGGCACAACGCCGTGTGGGTGATTTTTATCCGCACTTCGCCTTTTTGTGGCGGGGAAACGATGACGTCGCAGATTTCCAGAGGTACGTTTGGGGCGGTCGCGAGTGCCGCTTTGCACGTGATTTCAGAGGGAGACATTATTTATATAGTGTGTGCTGCTCTCTTTGCTGCCGATCGATGATGGTGATGTGATGATGAGAATAACTATATATTAGGTTACTCGAGTAAAAGGTCAAATCAAGATTTTCGTGTGAATTTTTCTTGTCTGAAGAGGAAAAATGCATGAAAATACGAGCACTCAAATACTTAAAATATCCTCGCGATGCAACACCAATCCCAGGTCCACATCTCGGTCGGTCCGAGCTCTTCAACCGCTCCGTTTCCGCAACAACAACGAACGATCTCTCTCGCGTCGTCTTTTCTCTCTTTCTTCTTCTTCTTCTGTGTATTCCTCGCGGTATTCGTAGTCGTCTCGGAGAGAAAAAAGTTCTTTTTTTGGTGCAATTTTTCTTCAGTCTGACCTTTCCTCGAAAAAGGCAGCAAAAAGGGAAGAGTTTTCGGTGACTTTTCACAAAACAAACAACAAACTTTAAACGCGCAGATATCATCACATCGTCTCATTTTTACTCTTGTTTTATTAGTATTGATTGATTGCGCTTTGAATTTGTTACCTCTCAGAAAGAACACTTTTGCGCGTTCGGTGGTGGTTTGACGAGAAGTTTTGCTGCGCGCGGAAGAGAAGAACGGGCGCGTTACTCTCAAAGACGCAAAAATCTGAATCGATGAGGACGATGCATTGGAGACGAATGAGGATGATGATGATTTTGATTCTCGTCCAAACGACGCTCTTTCTCGCGAACGTAAACGCGATATTACTGGAAAAGTTCACCGTGAACTACCCACTCTTAAACGAACGGTGGGAGAAATACCAGAACGAAGAAGGGAAAGTATACTTTTGGTCGGAGACGAATAAAAGGAGCCAATGGGAAGATCCGAGAGAAGAGGAGCTCAAGGTGAAAAATGCCCCAGGGGGAGGAGGCGGCGGAAGCGGAACGACGATAGGGACGAATACGAATTCGGCTTTGGGAAACAATCAACAACAATCACAAACACACGAAGAACAAGAAATACGAGAAAGAGCGAGAAAACACCAAGAAGACGAAGAGCGACGACGGCAGACGCGCATCGCGTACGAGGAGGAACAGCAGAGAAAATTGGAACGAGAACAAGTACAAAGGGAGTTACAGTCCAACACCGGCGCGGAGAGGATTTTGCGAGAGGCGGAGGAGAGGAAGAGAGAGGAAGAGAGGAGGAAACGAGAGGAAAATATGGATGTGGACAGGATGCGGAGGGAGAAGACGGAGGCGAAAGAACGCGCGGAGAGGATGGAGCGAGAGCGGATGGAGAGGATGGAGTATATGAGGAAAGAGAAGGAGAGGAAAGAGCAGTTGAGGAAAGAGACGGAGAGGAAAGAGAAGGAGAGGATTGAAATGCAGAAAAGGGAGATGGAGAAGAAACGGGAGGAAAGAGAGAGGCTGTTGAGAGCGGCGAAGTTAGTCGAAGAGGAGAAGGAGAGAGAGGAGGAGAAGAGGAGGGAGGCGGCTGCAAAGACGGCGACGACGAACGAGAGACAACAACAACAACGACGAGAAAACAAACCAAACTCGTTTTCTTACACGACGCCAAAAACTCCAACAGAGAACAAGAAGAGCGGAAACGATAGCGCGCAGCAGCAAAAACAACAACAACAACACGCGGCACCAAACCCTTTGCCAGCTCCCGAGCACCACGACGACGTGAATCCAGACCACGCGTTGAATATCGACGACCACGCGGAAGCGCCGAAGCGACACGCGCCGTTCGTCGACGGCGTCGTGGCGCAGTTTTTCGTCATGTTGGTGACGACTTTATCCATTTGGTTGAAGACCATGTTCAGGAAGATTCACGAGTATCGATTAGCTAAACAGCGAGAAAGAGAGGAGAACGAAAAGGAAATGTTAGGGGATATGGGCGGTTCTGGTTCTCAAATTTTCGGCAGTCCGTCTCGGAATAGAAACAGCAACGGTATGATCATGAACGGAGCATCGAGCGATGCCAGCCGAAGTAATTCGGTGTTCAACTCTCCAGTCGCATCGAACCCGTCTGCGAATCACGATTTAGAAGACCAAAGAGTCAAATATACGGGCAGTTTGAAGAAGCGCCAGTACTTGTCGCGACGAGCCTCGCAATTACGAATCATGCTCATCGACGTGAACAACGCGCACGGCATCGCGCGCAAGTGGAAGATTTTAGGCATGTACTTCCAGCGATTAATGAAGTCGAGCGAGATATTCTTTCTCGCCCGATTGTTTATTTCGTTTTATTACTTCAACGCGGCGGCTGAAAAGTACGCCTATTACGTGTGGAGATTTAAATATTACGAGTTCAACAAAGAGCACGGGTTCCCGCGAGGGCAAGTGGATTTACCCATCGGTGTTCCATACGGCGCGTTATTAGTGGTCGTCGTCACTACGTTAATGGTGCACGACATCAAACCATCCATGTGTTGCGTCTACTTACTCTTCTGGGACATGCGCGAATCGATCGGATTGACCAAAGAGGTGTTTTTCGGCCCAAACGGCATCGTGTTCAACGAACTCGCGATGAAAAAGCTGAGCGTTTTGGGATCGACGACGTTACTGTTAGTCAACACCATCCACTCCCGACGAGGTTTAGCCGTCCAAAACACCGACGGCCGCGATGGCTTGCTCTTCAGTAAATTCGGCAACCCTAGAACGAACCGCGAAGGGAAGCAGAGCAAATTGAAATCGATCGCGTTGGCGTTTGCGAGATTGGCGTTAGCGTCTGCGTTTCTATACGTCGGCTGGGAACAGGTCATTCGAATCGCTAGGAACGATATGGACGCGTACAGCAAATTAAAAGAAACGCAATCAACCGGAGGAGATGGTGGTGCGGAAAACGAACAGAAACAGCGAAAAGACGGACACGACAGCAATTGGCTCTTGGTCCAATTCATCCTCGCGCTCCCGTTATTCCTCGGGCTCCGCACCAAATTCGTCTGCCGATTCATGGCCTTGAGTCTCTTTCTCGAAGCGTTTCTGAGCTGGGATTTCTGGAACGCGCGAACGCTCATGCCCGAACACGCGCGAACGCACTTTGTCGTCAACCTCTCCTGCGCCGGAGGGATGCTCTTGTTGCAAATGTTCGGCGCGGGAGCGTACTCGTTCGACGCTTTCTTACTGCCCAAGAAAATTGTATAATTAGCTCATTAGAATAAACAAACGCACGCACGTAGCGCAGCAGCAGTAGGTTCCTTACGTAAATAAGTACTACATATTAAAGTGATGATACAACGCGCTCTCTAAAACTACTCATCCTCCTCTTCCTTCGTCTTCATCTGCTTCGCGACCGCGTCAAAAATCAAAGTACCGAGAATGTACAGCGCGAACAAAATCGAAGGTCCGAGCACAAACCCGCCGGGCGCGAACGCCCACCCCCACCAAGCGTCGTTTTCTACGTACGCTAAATCAGAGAAAATATTATCGTTCTTCGACAAAACCGTGCCAATGAAGTCCTCATTTTGCGAGGGCAACGACGAAAGCACATCCGGCAAGGCCGCCGCGTTTGTTCCTTTCCTCTTTCCTCCAAAACGTTTTCGTTCAGGCATCACACTTCTCCTCTTCTCGTCCGCTCTCCTCCCCGCGCCGCCGCGAAGGCGCGTTGGAGAAACAGTACCAGCGAACCGACCGACGACGACTTTGGCGACGACCATTATTTGTTGCTCTCACGACCCGTCTCTCGGCGCCGAGTACTGATTTTTATCCGTGAACTCTTTCACTTTCGATTGGACGAATGCAACGCGTTCGCGTTGAATCAACAGATGTTTCTCGTCCAACGTTTTGTTCGCGGAGACGATGAATCTTTCCTCCTGAGGTAAAGAATCGTTCAAAGCCTCTATGAAGGTTTTGATGGGAGGGTTATCGCACGTTAAGAGAGCGCCGTGGATGGCGTCTGGCATTTATTTGATGCGCGTGTGTGAACGCGTGATTTTGTGTGGAAGATGTGTCGAGGTGATGTGTTGTAAGTGTCTCATATTTTCAAAGCGTTGACGACGTCTTCGGTGAGACATCGCCAACCGACGATACCGTTTTGACTGGAAATCATCTCCAAACACGCTTTTTTAAATTCCGGGAAGTACGATTCGGTGGCGTCGTCTGCGACGATGCACTCGAAACCGCGATCGTTCGCTTCTCGCATGGACGTTTGGACGCACACTTCCGTGGTCACGCCGGTGAAAATCAGAGTCTCGATCCCGCGCCTCTTCAGCTGGAATTCGAGATTCGTGTTGTAAAAAGCACCTTTACCTGGTTTGTGGACGATGAGTTCGCCTTCGATTGGTGCTACTAATGGCTCGATCGAGTTCCCAGGTTCGTTTCTGACTAATATGCGGCCCATTTTAGCATCCACGGTTTGACCGATTTTGTCGCATCTTCGAATTTTACTCGGCGGGCAATCCGAGAGGTCTGCTTTGTGCGCCTCCAACGTGTGCACGATCGCGCACTTCGCCTCTCGACCTGCTTCTAAAATTTTGACCGCATTCGGCAAGGCTTCTTCGCGCAAAACTTCGCAATCGTTCCCCAACGCCGCGCCGAAACCTTTAGGCGAGGTGAAATCTAACTGCCAATCGACCATAACGATCGCCGTTTTCTTCGCTCTGATGGTAAATGGGAACGGTTTCGCGTTCGGAATGATCGCATCTCTATTTTCGGCACCATCGAACCGATTCGCGTCTAAAAACGCACACACGTCTTCACACTTCGCCGTGGCCCCGAACACGCCGTTTTGCATGTGCACCATCTTTATCGCGCTCGCGTGATTCCCCTCGTCCGTGGCTCCCGTGCCGTCCTCTAAGAGTAAACACTCGTATCCTAAATCGTTCGCCTCTCGCATCGTCGTGTGCACGCACACGTCCGTCGTTATCCCGCCAAATATAATCCGTCTGATTTTGTTTAACCGTAATATGAGATCTAAATCCGTCCCCATGAATGATCCCTTCCCTGGTTTATCGATCACGTCTTCCGTCTCGAGCGGTTTCAACTCCTCTATGAGGTTCCACCCGTTGGCTTCTCTGGTTAAAATTTTCCCCAACGGCCCATCCTTCCCGATTTCCGCCCCTGCTTGCGCACTTCTCCACCGTTTATTCTCCGGTAAATCTCGTAAGCTTTTCCTGTGTCCTTCCCTGGTGTGTAACACGAGGACTCCGTTTTCTCGGCACTTTCGCAACACCTTCTCGACGCGCTCGATCGGTTTCCGGGTGAGGGAAACGTCGTATCCCATTTTGGAGACGTACCCGTTCTTGCCGCAAAAATCGAGCTGCATGTCGATCAGAATGAACGCGGTGTGTTCGAACGCGTCGAAATAGATTTCGCTCGGGTCGGGGAAGGGCCACGCGTACGGGCGGGAGTTTGGGATCGCGTCCATTAGTGATCTAAGTGTGCGGCTTTTTCTAACGGTTTTTCTTCTGCCTTTTCGGGAAATTCCGCGTTACAATAAAGACGCGCACAGACAGACACAGACAGAGAAAGAGAAGACAAAAAAGAGAAAGCAAATGAGCGCACAGAATAGTCACATCATCGATCAAGACGTGGACACGGAATCGAAACTCTTGACCTCTGGGTTAGGCTTGAAACGCGCGTTGAATGATTCCGCACGTTCCGTCCCGGTGATCGATTTTTCCAATTTGGATTCTGATGTGTTGGACGCGAAGTTATACGACGCGGCATCAAACGTAGGGTTTTTCGCACTCGTAAACGCACCGTTCGTGAATAAGGATGACATAGATCGACAATTTGAATTCTCCGAGAAGTTTTTTGCGCGAGCGAAAGCGGTGAAAGAGCAAGAGTCGCCCTATGATGCAAAGTTGAATTCGGGATACGAGTACAAGCTCCAAGTGAGACCGAGCACGCAACTGAAAGACGAAAAGGAAAGTTTTCAAGTCACGGCGAAAGAGTCGAGCATGGAAACGAGATGGCCGAAAGATATGGGTCCGGATTTTGAAGCGAACACGAGAGAGTTCATGGGGAAATCTTTGGAGCTGGCGAAGATGGTCATCGCGCGTTTGCAGCGCGAACGGAGAAGGAGGAGGAGAGCGCAAGGCGGAGAAGACAAAGAAGAAGAAGAAGATATCGCGAGTAAACACAGTTTATGGGTAGAGAACGAGAGTCAGTGTACTTTACGAATGATACATTATCCACCGTTTGATTCAGTAGAAGAGGCGGAGGACCAAGCGAAAATGGGATACATGCGCGCGGGAGCGCACACGGATTGGTGCAACGTGACGTTGTTGTATCAACGAACGGAATTCGGAAACGGTGGTTTAGAGTGCGCGGCGAACCCGAGAAGAGATGGATTCGAAAACACCGAGTGGGCACAGATTGATCACACGAACCCTGGTGCGATTACCGTGAATATTGGCGACATGCTGAGTCGTTGGACGAATGGCGACTTGTTGAGCAATTTACACAGAGTTCGAATGCCGGAAGGAGAGGAGGCGCTGAAGAGCCGACACTCGATGGCGTTTTTCGCGCAAGCCGACGAGTCCGCAGTAATTCGAGCGTATCCTGGACAAGAAAGTTTGACCGCAAAAGAATACATATTAGGACGAATTAGAAGCAATTACGGCGGCACCACCGACAAAGCGGTGATGGCGGCGGCGGCCGCGGTATAAAAGGTTTCACGTTGTCGTTGTACATTTAAATATCTACCAAAAATCGCATTCATTTTAACACGTCCAAAGCTTCCACCACGGCGTCCACGGTCGCGACTTCCCCGAAATACAAACCTACGCTTTTGTGATGATTTTGTTTCGCGATTTGCGGTCCGTTAATCAAAGTGACCGCCATATCGTGCCAACCTCCCTCTTTCTCCTTCCCGAACGCCCCGCACGCGTCTTCGACTAAACACACCCGGAAAAATCGATCGCACGCCTGCACCGCCGTCGCCATGACGCACACGTTCGTCAGTATCCCACACAACAATATCCGTTCCACCCCACGTCCGACTAATTGCTTTTCTAAATCCGTGCTCGCGAACGCGCCGAACGTCCATTTATCCACGATAATTTCCCCCTCCTTTGGTTTCAACCGCTCGACAAAGTTATACGTAGCGTCCACGCCTTCGATCGGGCTACTCATACTCACGTCAATTCCGTTGAGTAAATCTCTCCGGATTTCCGCCCCGTACCTGTGACTTCGACTGTGCGCGATCGTGAACCCTTTCTCTCTGCACTTTTCCAGAACTCTCGCCACGTTCGCCGTCGTCGCTTCCAACCGCTCGAGAACGTCTCGAGAGTAGTGTTGTCCGAGCCTTCCGGATTTGCTCAAAAAGTCGCTCTGCATGTCGATGATAACCAGCGCGGTGTTCTTTCCGTGCGCTGGAAACGTCCTAAAACTTCCCGTCGAACGTGTTTCTTTCTCTTTTTCTTCGCTTTTGTCGTTCTTCATGCTTTCTCCTTCTCCTCCTCTGCACTGAACGTACGTTTCCCCTTCGATCGCATCTTTCCCTTCCCGCAAAGCGACGCTTCGCCGCGCGACTCGATCCACCTCTCTCTTCTTCCTTCGCTTCTTTAAGACGACCGATTCGAGCGCGAATCGGTAGAACGCAAGCCCGGCGCAGAATCCCACGGAAACGAGCAGCATCGCAGCGCTTGCTCCTTCGTTTTGCGAGCGAGTAGGATTCTTCTTTGTTCTGGGTGTTGTTTTCCCCGGCGGCGGCGTCATTACTTCTGCGGATAAAACGAAGACAACAAACAACGAGACAGAAGAAAGAAAAGGACGAAACCCACGAAATCAGCGATGAATAGAACGAACGGACGTCAGTGGTTCCTCCTGTGCCTCTCCGTCGTCGAGTGTCTCCTGTGCACCGGGGTGACGTTCGGTTTGAGCGCGTTGACGATCGCGTTAAAACGCGACGGCCAATTCGCGGAAACGTGCGGAGGCGCAGAAGGAGCGACGATGCTAGAGGGAGAGGGAGAGGAGGAGTGCGTGGGGCAGAAACTGAAGTTTAACGCGATGTTTACCGCAGGAACGGTCTCGGTGCCACTCTCGATGATGTTTTGGGGAAGGTTGATCGATTTGAAAGGCGTGAAGTGGGTGCGATTGGTCTCTCTGTCGTTGTTTACGGTCGGGTGCGTGCTCTTCGCGGAATCGGATTCGAAGACGTTTGACGCGTACGTGGTCTCTTGCGTGTTCCTCGGGAGTGGAGGCGCGGGATTTTTCATCTCGCATTTCCAGTTTTGCGAACATTGGAGGCACACTATGTATTTTGGAATGTCGCACAGCGCGACGAATATGGCGTTCGATTCGAGCACGGTGACGTTTTACGCGTTCGAGGCGATGCATAAAGCCGGGTGTTCGGTGAGAGCGTTGTTTTACGGGTTAGCCGGGTTGAGCGCGGTGTTTATGATGAGCACGAATAATTACGTGTGGGGAAAGTACTTGGACCCGCCGGAGAAAGAAGAGTACGTCGAGGAAGCGGAGATGGAGAGCGGGGGAGATGGTGAACTTGCGAAGGTTCAAAGTTCTCGCGCCAAAGGGTTGGAGCACTTGGGCGTTCCGTTGACGCAGATGAAATTCACGGAACAAGTGCGAACGCCGTATTTTATATCTGTTGCCGCGTGGTCTCTCGGTAGTATTTATCGTTCGATGTTCATTTTGGGAAGCATATTCGAACAGATGTTGTATAACGGCGACGGTAGAAGTACGAAAGACGCGAACGCGTACGTTCGCGTGTTCAACGCCTTAATTTTAGTGAGCACGTTTCTGACGCCGTTTTTCGGCTTTTTCGTCGATAGATTCGGATTAGCGCCGGCGTTCACGTTGGTCAACGTTTTAGGGGTGATAAGTTTTGTAGGTGTGCTTTGGAATCACGATATAGTGAGCTTATCGATTGCATTTTTAGCGTTCGGTTGCTTTCGCGCTTGGAACTACTCGTGCTTGACGATATACGTGCAAGGCGTATTCGGGAACGCGACGTTCGGACAGTTATATGGTATAGGTATCGGCGTATTCGCCGTGATTTCCGGCGCTATGCAGTATCCATCCATGCACTTAGTTTTGAAAGAAGGCGACGGCAGTTTTCTCGTCGTTGACCTATTGATGATTTGTATCGGTATCTTACTCTTTGCGTTTCCAGTTTGGATTCGCAAAAACGGCGTAGTTGGCGCGCACGGCTCGTAAACAGAAGGTTATTTATACATCCAGTAGTAGTATTTATACAGGTAGTACATCATAGTAGTTATCACGCTAGCGTAAAGTCGAATCAAACAGCGTCGTGTCTTGCGAAAAGTCAACAGGTTCCGGGGGAGGCCCGGACGGCACATATTTATCGTTGTCCACGGGCAAACCTAGCGCCGCGCGATACTCGTTTTCCGCCCTCCTCGAGGCATCGTTCGCCGCCGGTTCCATACTCAATCCCTCTGTTTCGTGCACGTAGTTTTGCGCATCCGCTAAGACTTTTCGCAACGCTTCTACGTCGCACCCAACAATTTCGCCGGCGCGCACGACTCTCTTCCCGTTTACCCAGGACTCCGCGAGCACGGATCCCGCGGCTTTATTCTGCGTTCTGCTCCCTCGAGCGAGTAAACCGAGAGGATCAGTTTTCGGTAACAGCGCTAGCGCGGTGAGATCCCACAGGCAGACATCTGCGAGCATTCCTTCTCGTATCTTCCCGCCTTTATCGCCCAGGTTAATGCTGTGGTACCCGTTCTCGCAGCCTAACTTCAAATACGTCTCCCTCGGCGAAGGCCAGTCTCGATATTCCGCCGTTTCCACGCACGGTAAGAAATTCGCAATTTTCACAACTTCTAACATATCCTGGCCATCTGACGAACACGAACCGTCCGCGCCGAGACAAACTTTGACGCCGTTGTTCTTGTATCTTCGCAACGGCGCAACTCCTGATCCTAGTCGTAAATTTGACAGCGGGTTGTGTACGATTGTAGCGTCAGTTCTTCTCACGATTTCACACTCTTCGTCGGTTAACCAGACGCCGTGAGCGAGCGAGGTTCCCGGTGAGTCTAAGAATCCTGTCTTTTCTAAAAGCTTCACCGACGATCCCTCGCATCCGTTTTCATTTAAGAACTGTTTCGATTGCAACGCCTGCGTTCGAGTCTCTAATAAGTGAATGTGGCCGCACAACCCGTATTTTTTCCGCAAATCCGCCGCGCCTTTCAACATCTCGAAAGTTGCGCCGAAACACGTCACTGGACCTATACAAATATTCACTCCATTCTCTGGGTCGTGAAATTTCTGCACCGCTTCCTCCCACAACTGCAACATCTCCTCCCTCTTCTTCGGATCCGACGCGCTCTTCTCGGTTCGAAAACACCCAGTTTTCGGATCTAAACCGCCGCAACATCCGCACCCCTTACAAAATGCAAGCCTCTCTTTCGCATCTCTCGCTAACGGACAATAATTATGCTTAAAAGTCGCCTCGTCGTCCAACATTGGCGCGATAAAACACCGTATTCCCAACGCTTTATACGCGGTCACCGCCGCCTCCACGTCCTCGATATGCCTCACGAATAAATGGTCCATAACCACCGTGGACCCACTCATGAGCGTCTCGATCCCACACAACAAGGCCGAAATTGCAACCATCGCCGCGGGCGTTTCCATCCACGATTTCTCTTTAAACCACCCGCCCGGCGCTCCTCGCGGTTCGTTGAACACCAGTTGGAACAACCACATCTCTAACGGTAAAGGCGGTATGGCGCCTCGTAACCAGTGTTCGACGCTGTGCGTGTGTCCGTTCACCAGACCAGGCGTGATCATCTTTTCCGTGCCGTCGATCTTTTCTATCCTTTGAGAACCGTACTCTTCCGCGAACGTTCGTTCAACGAATGCGCTCGCGTGAAAAGCTTCCGTCATCTGTACGATTTTCCCTACGCGTGCGTCCAGAACGACATCTTTCCTCGAATACTTCCCATCTTCTTCCGCGGATGGGAGTAAAACGTTCTCGATGAGTACGAAAAATGTCTCGATCTCGCACTCGTCGTTGTTTTTTTCGGGACGCACGACGGAGACGAAGTCCGCGTTGGAAACGCCTTTCGCCACGCGCGTTGAAGTCATTCTGATGCGCTCGTGTGTGTATAATTCCCTGTGCCGTTGTGGTGTCCTTTCCGCCTTTTGCTACAAAAGTCCTTTCGAGACATAAACCCTAAACGTTAAAACGCCCTTCAAAACGCCTTCAAAA
>ERZ651776.1451-NODE-1451-length-28263-cov-3.923615_pt1 | contig 28263 bp, 32 predicted proteins | sample MGYA00514761_ERZ651776 | MGnify/ENA metagenome assembly ERZ651776 | reverse complement strand
TTCTTCCCTCTTCTTCCCTCTTCTTCCCTCTTCTTCCCTCTTCTTTCCCTCCTCATAGATAAAAATAATATAATCCGAATGCCGCCCCAACAGCGAACTCAAAGATCGCGAAACCGAACTCCTTACTAACGTTGAGGTCACCGTTCATCCACATCCCGAATAAGACGTCGATGATGACGGCGCTCGCCCCCCTCACGGTGAGGAGTACGCTGAGCGCGAGGGAGGACTGCTTGTAGAGCGGGTAGAGCTTGAAGTTGAGGAGGCGGGTGAAGGGGGGGTCGGAGGGTTGGGTGCCGGAGGAGCCGATGAGGGAGGAGAGGTGGGCCTGGGCCGAGCGGACGGCGGCCTTCTCCTCCTCGACCTTGGTTATCAAGGGGCGGACCCGGGCCTCCCCCTCCTGGAGGACGCGCTCCGTCTCCGCCTCCACGGTGGAGGCCAACTCCGAGAGGACCGAAGGGTCCGAGAGGATCTCCACTGCCGAGGAGGATAGGGAGGAACGCAGTGATGAGGTCATGTTCAAAAGTGTGTCGTCGTATGACTGGGAGAGGGAGGAGAGGGCCAATGAATGGTCGGAGTCTGATAAAGGAGGGGAAGAGAGGTCGAGGTCATCTTCTGACATCAACTTCAGGAGCTCGGAGGTTATCGAGGATTTTAGATCTGTGGAATCGGCGGAATCGGCGGAATCGGCGGAATCGGCGGTGGGGAAGTCTGAGGTCGAGGAGGAGGGGAGGGGGGGGTCCGACCCGAGGGAATCGTCAGAATTGTCAGGATCATCAGAATTGTTGGAATCAGAATTCTCAGAATTCGGGGAGGGGGAACTGGATAGAAATGGGGGGGTCGTTATTTGTCTATGTTGAATGCGTGGCTTTTTGTTTGTTGTGGTCGTGGGAATCCTAAGGAGGGGGGGTGGACGGATGGGGGGGAAGATGAACGGGGTCACAGAGAGGAGGGAGGAGGAAATTGAGAGGAGGGAGAGAATTAAGGGGGACATTCCCTGAGGCTATGAGGAGTAACTAAGAGGTCGCGGTCGTCAATATGAGCTCGTCTGGAGGAGGTTATTATAAGCAGATGAGAAACTAACAAGTTGTGGGACTTTTGTCATTTGTTTCCAAAAAATACACCAAAAAATGAAGTTAAAAATCTGTTTGCACACTATCGGAAAAACTCTGAGGTTCGCTTAACAATATCGAGGTATAAATGCAACGCTAATGGTATTAAAAAAAACGTTTTTGACCATTAAATTCAGAGCTGATTCGGTGCTCACTTGCTCATGTCAACCACGAGCAGAACACGCCAATCTCCCAAGTCATCAGCTGCGGCGGCATTTGTCTTCAACGAGACCCTCGGTGGAATTAGTGCCGGGGTGATAGGAACGTTGATAGGATATCCTTTAGACGTGGTGAAGACGAGAATGCAGTACTCTCGATCCTCCTCTCCAAATTTTGTCGCTGCCGTGAGGGACATTGCGAGGGTGGAGGGGATTAAGGCTATGTATAAGGGTTGTGCCGCGCCGATGTTGTCTCTTTCTATTTTGAATGCGCTGAATTTTTCCACTTACGGAGCGGCCAAAAGGGTGCTTTTGCCGGCGGAGGCTGTTGAATCCCCTGGTTTTCGCATGGTGAGTGTTAAAATTGGATCATTTTCGAACTAACTCTCCCCCCACTCCCTTCTATTTCTCTAACTAATCCTTTCCTTTTCGATCCTGGCATGGTGACCCGATTTTAGGAGGTATTTTTCGCCGGCTGTGCCGCCGCCCCCTTGACGGCTCTAATATCGACCCCCGAGCATGTCGTAAAGACGCAGATGCAACTCGATAATGTAAAGGGACGTGCCCTGAGTAGCTCGTCTTGGGGTTGCGTGAGGAGACTTTTGAGCAGCCAGAACGGACGAGGGGTCAGGAATTTGTATACTGGATTTTTGATCAACACTTATCGAGAGGTGAGATTCCGATTTTTTTGGTTGAGATCGACACCCGAAAAACGCACATTCCTGCTGTAGTGCTCGACTGACTAACACAGAAATAAAACACCACCTTCGCCGCAGTACGCCTTCTTGGGAACATATTTTCTAATGTACGAGGGGATCAGGAAAGGGCTGAGGGACGTCGGGGAGGTGAATGCGGGTGTGTCGGTGCCCGTCGCTGGGGGCCTAGCGGGAGCGATTGCTTGGTCGGTATCGCTACCCCTAGATTGCGTCAAGACCAAGATCATGAGCCAGGTGAGAGTCGAGCTTTTTTTTGGTGTTTGTTTGTTTTTTAGTTTTCTCTTCAAGAACGAACCATGTCGCTACTAACCCCAGCAATGTCGTTTTTTGCCATATTTGAACGTAGGATCTGCTGATTGGCGGTGGGGGTGGCGGTGGCGGTGGCGGTGGCGGTGGCGGTGGCGGTGGCGGTATCGGTCGAATATTTAGGGATATCGTCAGAAAGGAAGGATTCTTGGCGCTTTACAGGGGGATCGGTCCGAGCGTGTTTCGGGCCATCCTGGTTAGTGGTAGTAGATTTAGCGCCTATGAGGGTGCGCTTAAACTGTTGAGTATTTAATAGAAAAGACAAAAAAGGGGGAGACGGACGTTCTGGAGTCTGTCCGAGTAAAAAGTCCACATCTTTTGGTTTAGTCACTGCATTGTACGCACTATTAAGCTCTCTCCATCTACAATATCATCCACGCCCTCGATCATATAACCAGGGTCTTTGTATTTGTACATCTCTTCCGCCACCCCAGTCTGCAGCCCGAGTGCTACCTCGGCAGCTGACAACAAGTCAAAGATTGTGTCTGTCTCCTTGAATGTTAAGATGAAGCCGGATGAGTCGACAGTGAAGCCGCCTCCAAAGTTTCCTGAGGAACCAATCACGCGCCCCTTTCTCTCCGCCACGCCTTCGATAGACACGTAGCAGAAGTGCCGGAAGCGGCCTTTTCGTTGTGGAGGATTGCTTGTGCTCATGTTGTGCCCGAAATTATGCGTCGTTCATCCCTTAGTTAGTAGTTGTTTTTGTTTGTTGTTTCATTGCATTGCTCTGAGGCGAGTATATCGAGTATCTTTGTTTGCGTGGAAGTATGACCTGCTGGGAAAAATTACGGCAACCCTACCGTGAGACTTACTTGGTGAAACTACTTGCGAAACGCGAAACTGACTTCCTCCTCCTGCTTCGGTTTTTCCAGCATTTGCTCTCTGCAACTTCAAAGAGATATAAATCCGACTATAAAAGTGGGAAATCGCCTATCATAAGCATGCCTCCGTCTGGAGTGGTTGTTCCTGTGACAGGACTAACCAACACGCCCAGATCGCCAGACCTGCTGAGAGAGGGCACAACGACTTTACTAACAGCAGATAGTGAATTTCCCGTCGAACAAATCCGCCAATCTCTCCGTCGGGGTGCTCTGTCGATTGTTGGTGGGGCTAGGAAAGTTGGCAAGCATGTGCTGCAGGTTACAATAGCCAAGCTGTTGTTTGTGTCCGAGGAGCTCATTCCTTCCACTTTGCCAAGATTACGAAACAGAGCTGATTTGCTCGAAATAAATCCAATGAATGTGGCAGGGGTAACAAGGTTACAAATAAAATTTGCTGAGCGGGCTCTCGCCGGTCCAGGCGACACATCGTTGTGCGTGGATAGCGACGGGAACTTGCTGCCAATTTCTTGCCGAGAAGCAGAACAATGCAAGTTGATCATCAGCGAAGCAGGGTTACAAAATTTGATCAGTGACCGGTTCAAGTTCGAGATTTCCGCGCAGGGTGGGAAGAATACCCCCAAAGAGCAAAACTTCCAGAGAAAAGTGTTTGAGGTCATGGTCGGTTACATACTTACCACAATTTTTTTCTTGAACATGCGGAATTATACAGACTTTGATCTCGGTCTGAGTGATTGTTTGCTTTCGCAAATGCTTGTGTACGACGAAAATCTGGGTGGTGCCGTCTCGGTTGACATCAATTCGGCAGCTGAAATATGCGATGATTACAAGAATTTCAACACAACCTACCAGTATCTCCTCTCGTGGGTTTACATGATGAGTGTGATATTGACCACGATTAAACGATTCTCCCATTTGAAATCTCTTCCCGCCGCATTTCGGGCGGCCAAAGCAGGCCAGGACCTCAGTAATACAGTTGTTGTCAAGGAAACTCTATTCCTCTTTCTGGACGGTGTTCTGCGGGTTGTTTTCATGTTCAATTTTGTGAATCTGTATGCCGACAACTTTGTGACCTTCTTTGTAGACCTCTTTCTCCTGATGGTGGTGTCTGACCTTTTGCTAGAAGCCGCAGCGAAATTTGTCTCTACCACCGAACAGATATTCTTGAAGGAAATCGATGAATTCGATGAAGCGTTTCAGGAGGGGGGAGACGCCTATCTGGAAGAAATATTTCGACCAAGCGCGAAACGGAAGGGAATTGTCGGCTTGCCGCTCGGGCTATTGAACAACGTAAATCAATTTGGATTGGTACATGCTGCTTATAAAAACAAAAATGAAAGTAGAAGCTCCTCCTCTAGCACGCATGTTGAGGACAAGCGAGGGCGAGTCGGTTCGCTCGTCGGGTTCTATTTTACGGATCTGGGGAGGGGAGAGAGCAAATGGAGCGATTACATCTTCATCCGCACCGTCGAAAAATTGAGCAGTTGGGTCGGTGCCGTCGACAACCAGAGTGCCACCTTAAACTCATTCTGGAAGATGAATTCGAAAGACGAAATCGATGAGAATAGATCTGGCGTGGGCGATGGTGGGGGATTATTGGGGGGTTACTACTGTTGCTTTGACTGCCTGACTAGCAACAAAATCAAGAGCTCCAAACACGCACCGATGATAATTAACCCGCTATTGGGGGGGGAAGATAGTAAGGTGGGGGGAGAGATGAGGCTTGAGACGATCTGTGAACATTGTCATGTAAAGAACGTAGAAACATGTAGGGAGCTCAAACTAAGTGACGAGGAAATGCAAAAGCTGAAAATAGCGAATGTGAAGAGGGAAAAGATCAATATCTTGGCAAGTGAACTAGAGCGAATGATAAAATTTGACAAGGACAAACCTGAGCACAAAGAATGGCTCAAGGCGTTCCGAGCCAGAAGAGCGAGGGAGGGGAGGAATAAAGTGTGGTTCTTCTCCAGAGTTCCGGGTTAAACAAAAACAACAGAAGATACAGTTTATAGGTACTTCATTACATTTGGTGCGTAATAAAGTGTGGTCCTTCTCCAGAGTTCCGGGTTAAACAAAAACAACAGAAGATACAGTTTATAGGTACTTCATTACATTTGGTGCGTAAGTCTTATCTGCATCCTTCACGCCATTCTCCATCGCAAAGAAGACATGCTTGATGATATTGTCTTCGATTATCATCGAGTACCTTTCACTTCTAGGCATACCTCCACCCCCATCCTGCAAGACACCAAAAGAAGAAGCCAAGCTCGTTTCGGCGTCTGATAAAAGCAAAATTTTCCCGACAACGCCTTGGTCTCTGCCCCAACCCTCCATAACGTAGGGATCATTGGTCGCAGTGCAGATGATAGCATCGACACCCTTCTTAAACATTTCGTCGGCAGCAGCAGCAAAAGACGGCATGTGGGATTTAGAACAGCCCGGGGTAAAGGCCCCCGGAACAGCGAAAAGCACCACCTTCTTCCCGCTACAGAATTCGCGGATGTTGTAAACCTGCTTTGATCCATCCGCTGTCCCCTCCACAAGCATTACTCCTGCTGGGAGAGCATCACCAGCCTTTACCCTTCCCGTGTTCGCCACCTTCGTCTCGGTGACGCAGGGAACGGTGGAATGATGACGAGATGTTGTCTTTCCCCAAGTCGAAGCGGGGACAAAACCTGCCGCAAACGAAAGGGAAATGACGGAGAGGATAAACAATTGAGTTGTTGTCATCAAGCTTACACTGGTGATCTGTGCGCTAGCAAGAACCCTCCGAGATTTTTGGTGGAGAATTAAACGTGAACCTAGAGGGAATGAAGGAATTTCATTTTGTTGATGATTCCGAAAATTGATGAGTCATTTTTTGCCCCGCATTTCAGTACTTCTATAATACCCTTTTAAAAAATTCTCACGTCGTAGCAACTCTCTTTAAAATCTTAGTTGATCACATCTGGATTGCGTTGGCTTTTTATTTGGTTTTGTCTCTGCTCAAAGAAATCTTTCTCCACCTTTTTTGCTTCAAAGGGGTGTCCTACGGCGGCCACAGTTGTCCGTAGCAAATCGTTGCACTCCGAGACGATCTCGCGCTCGTCGGCTTTCTGTTGTTTGTCAGTTTTTTCCCTCCTTTTTTCCTGGCTACCACCACACTCCGAGACGAATCTCATAGGCTCCCCAGCTACCACCACCCACAAATGTCCGATCAAAACCGCTCGTGTGGTATCGCCATTATTGCTTTCCTAGTACTTCTCGCTTTAATAGTCACGCAAACACGACGCTACACGGACAGTTCCGGTTCCACTTCATATTCTGCAAACGTATTTTACTATAATGGGATGAATATGAGGAGGACTGCTGATTTCCTTGTCACCTGTCCACTTGGGAGCGTGGTTGATCTCAATGGGACAGATGTGAGGTTTTGTGACTGTGAAGGTGAGTACGCGCATGAACCGGGTGTGCGATGAATGATGAATGTAAAGTTTTGGAAAGACAATATTTTGCTCACAGTTATCAATGCGATGCAAATGAAGGCAACGGATTTGACAAGGCGAACGATACAGTTGTAGTGCCTACTCAGTCTTACATTTATTATTGGGGGTGGAGGGACTACTATTGCCCAGCTGACAGCAATAAATGTGGGTTGGGTCTGAAAAAGGACTACAACGGCACCGTGCGCTGCTTCGAGACGGAAGTACAAAGAACGTCATTTGTCGGAGGCGCTTGGCCCGTCCTTGTAATGTTTTATGGTACACTTCTTTTATTTCTCTGCTTTGGGTCCACTGGGGAGGTAATGCGGGATTTCCTTTTTTGTCGAGGAAGGAGACGCAGTGTAGAGCATCAGGATATCGAGACGGGAGGAAGGACTGCCGGCGGCAGCAACGGCGGCGGCGGAGTTGAGTTGATCCTGAGTGCAAAGAGATTGAGTGACATGGTCAGTTTTGACGCAATTACACCGAAAGTCACCGCCAAAGAAGAAGAAGAAGAAAGAGACAGAACAAACGAGGCAGAGGAACTTTCTCATACATGCTGTATCTGTTTTGACAACATCGCTGATGATGATTTTGTGCCTCAACTTGACTGTGAGCACATGTTCCATAGCGATTGTTTGAAAAACTGGCTTGCGATAAAAAACACTTGCCCTCTGTGTTCTTCTGCAGCAGCTAAGCCACGGTTAATTTAGTCCATTATTTTTGAACCGAAACCTTTCGTTTTATGAGAAATGGGTGTGCAGTGAGAAGGGGTATAGGGGTTGGGGTATTTGTTGTATTCAAAGAAAACTTCTTCGTTTGTTTTTTTACCTAACGCATCTACATAATCGCCATTCCAACCCCCAGCCCGATAAACAGCGTGTGTAAAAAAAACTTGGTCTCGATCCTAAATCCGTCTCCGTCGAGATCAATAATATCGTCCCCTTCGTCCTTCGTTGGAGTCGCAGTAGGGTTCGCCGTGTGTCCTGGTATCATCGTTGGTTTTCCAGTTGGTGCGGCCGACGGTTGAGGTGCGGGAGTTGGAGCGGCCGACGGTGCGGTCGTTTCTGGAGCCGCCGACGGCGCGGTCGTTTCTGGAGCGGCCGACGGCGCGGTCGTTTCTCCTTCGGATATACTGCATTTGGTAATCTTAACGGCATGCTTACCGTTAGCCCAACCGACAGTTACAGTAATATCCCCTCCGTCGGCCGTGAAGGTAGGCTCGTTGGAAAAGCTTCTTTCACCTGAGCATGTGGTTGTACTGTCGAATGATGTACCATCACTTAAAGCATACACCTGCTTTGTATTGCCGTTCCTGTTCTCCAAAGATACCTTGATGTTTGTACCGCGGGTATACGTACCACCGCATGCAATCGGAGATGAGTCAGAGCTGGAGGTGAGTATGATTGATTTGGAATCATCACTCACAGCTGCACTTCCCATTATTGTTGCACCGACGTCCAATGTACGGCTAAGGGGGGGATTGTAATGAGGAGGGTGGTGGGGGTTAATTGCATTGGAAAGGAAAGACAAAGATCCACAAGGGGATATTCTGTTCAGACCCATATATAGAAGGATTATCCCTTGAAAGTTTATGAGGTCATGAGGTACACATACCTGCACCCGAGATAGCTTGGATTAGCATCTGCCGTTTTCAGTAGAGTCAAGAATGATAGGACTTTGAGAAGCGATTTCATTGCTGGGGTTTTGGGTGGAGAGTTGTATTTTTCGGAGTGAAGGGACTGACTCGGTTGCAAGTGTTATTTGTGGTTGGAAAGAGAAGAGGAAGAAGAACTACCAATCTAATAACCAAACTCTTTTGAAAGCTCCCACAAACGAGGCGGTTTTCTAAAATAGACACGGTGATATTTGGTATGTTTTTTCAAGCAGAACTTTTGCCTTTGACACGGTATCGAAAAATTGTAATAAGTAGCCATAAGTTAGCCGTAAAAATGTCTGATCAAATGCCCCCCAAACAAGAAAATATGGACCATATACATGTACAGCAAGACGGGATGTTCCTCAGAGACCGCGCCTTGACAGCGATGAATCAAGCAGCCTATCGAAATCGCAATCCTAGTCTATTCTCTCAGAAGGATTCGCCACGGCTATCATCGCTTCCAAAACCGGTACTCGTGGTGAACTTCAAGCTTCGCCTTTTCACCCAATTGTGTACCCTCTCTTTCGGGTGCCTCTCTGTAACATCCTACCTCTTTTCGAACGATATTTTGTTCGGAATTGGCCTTCTACTACTCTTACCTTGCCTTGTCGGGATGGGAGTGATCCACTTCACCAACCCCCGATGCACCTCAAATTTCGAGAAGTTCTTCATCTGGTCTTCTTTCGCATCAAATTTGATTGGAATCGTTTTCTTTGCGATTCAGGCCCCTGTACTGTGGGTATTTGTCGGTTGCAGTCCAGTTTTCTTTGTGATACTTTACGCTGCACGAAAGATGATTGCTTCCCTTCATGATTCTGATTTATCCGACCTGCTTTGGAAGGTGAGTTTGATGGTTGCGTTTGGAGTTGGAGTTGGAGTTGGAGACTCGCTCAAAATTTTCTAGAAAAGAAAACTCACTCACTCGCTCCACACCCACAGGTCTGCATGGTCGGTTCTTGGTCCTCGGTCCTTGCCTACCTTTATCTGAATGCCGGTGCTGGGCAGTGTCTGATAGATAAGGCATCGACCCCATCTCTTGCTTACACTGAATGCGCGAATCCCATCTGGTGTTGCTTCACTGTGAACGCGTTCATCTCTCTAACTTGGTTTATGAATTTCCTCCAGTATTTTGTTGATATTGAGGGCGAAAATCTAACACAGGAGGGGATAATGACACTCGACATACCGAAAGTCCGGATGTGCGAAATATACGTTTTCTTTGTCATTTGTGTTTTGACGATGATCGCCTTTGGCGCTATTAAAGAGGAGGGCGAACTCTCTTTCACAGTCATGTGGGTTTGCTTAACAGATGTGCTGCTGATGATGCTGTTCTTCTTCTACAGTGTCCTCGTACTTGTTGTCAACCATTTCAACGTCAAGAAAGTAACCACCACCACCGTGAAAACAATCGAGGGGAAGCCCAAGTCTGCCAGAAAAATCGAATTCAGCGCATCTTCCCTTGGAATAGTTTAGGTTGACCTCGTATTATTACAAATGCCACTCTGAGAAAGCTAGATTTAACCGATAAATAAAAAGAAATGAGAGTTTCTCGTAGGCTTGTTATTCATCATTTAACTTCAATTAGACGAAGCTCAAAAGCAAGTGAGATGAGGTAGGTCACGACACCATCTTCAAAAGTATTTTCAGTACCCTCTTGACGACAACCTTACTAGCCAACATCACAGCGAGGGCACCGAGAGACCCAGTGGGTAAGAATAGACTCCCAACAACAACTGGCTTAAAGGACATTGGAAAGAAAAATCCTCGTAGAATCGAGTTGTTGTCACCATCTCCGATAGTCGCAAGAGGTCGAGAGATAAAGTAAAAGAGTAAAAAGATCAGAACGTATTGAACATACGTGATTTTTGTAGAGATCCGATCGCATGAATCTGTGCGCTCTTTCTGGGCATTCTGCAAGATTGTCAGCTCTTTGTCTTCCTTGATAATCTCCCGCTCCAACTTGGCATATTCAACAAACACCTTGGTGATTCCCTTCTCCTTCAGTTTTCCTGCGCGCAAGTGAAGTTCCTTGACTTTATTCTGCTGTCTCTTGATCGTTCTATTCATTGAGCTATAGCCTATTGATGTAATCAGGAATGTTACAAAATCAAAGAGGAAACATATTGCAAGTGCATCTACAATTGCAGCGTTGTTTATAGCTGTGATTGGTAAAACTAGCTCCATCAGGGAGAAGATCCAGCACAAGATTTCGTGATGAAGGCGCGGGTCCAGGGTGGTAGGTAGTCGATCAAAGCGATAGATTCCCCAGCAGCGGAGTCGTTTGAGAAGTACAGAGGTTTCGGGAAGAAATTCCGGTCGATACCAATCAGGTCAGCAAGTGTAGTTTAGGGGCTACAAGAAGAGGTAAGAGAGAATCAAGGAATAGATATTGATGCGTGTCTTTGGTTAATAAACTCAAGGGGAATTAATTCGATCTTTCATTTTTTGCATTCGGTTCCAAACATACGTTTACGGTCCCAATAGTTTGTGTTGTTGTGATCGTGATATTCCTGCCTGTGAGATCTGTGAGATTGTTTCAAAAAACTGAACCCGTTAACAAGCCTTAGCCTTTCTGAACTCTATTTTAGTGATGGCCAACGTCCCTCCTCCCGCTCCCACAACACAATTCGGAAGTCTCGGGGGACGGTCTGCTACGACGGGGGGTACGAATTCTGGATTGCTCAGGTGCCGATACTGCGGATCACGTTTGATCACCAAGAAGGGCCGCCTGTCGAATGAAACCAAATCTTTCCACATTCCTCGGCCAAAGAATGGAAAAGAGGATGATGGCAAGGGTGGAGGGGAAGCTTTCAACTGGGAAAAGCGAGAGGTGGATTGGTGGTGGGTTGTTGCTGACGTGGACGATTTTGATAATCTCGGAATGAGCAGGGCTGTGGAATCGCCGGGGGGGGTTTTGCAGATTGTGTTGTGCAGTGAGTGCGGCGGCGGCCCGTTGGGGTTCAAGATGGAGGGAGAGAACGAATTATATCTGTGCTGCGAAGAGTTGCTCCAGCAAGATGCCTCTGCAGCAGACAACGAGACAGACTTCAAACTGCCTGAGGGAACCTCAATGGAGCAGCTGCGACAAATGATGAATGCCGGATCGCTAACAGTTCAGTTTGAAGTCGTTTTTACCATTGATCAGCCCCGTCTGGGTATGCAATTGAGGTGAGCGTAGAAAGCTGAGCACAACAGTGAGAAAAAAGAGGAAGTACGAACTTCTACATCCTGAACTAACTTAACTATCTCTCTCAACAACCAACACAACACAACACAACACAACACAACACAACACAACACAACACAACCTCCTCTGCAGTGATGCCGTAGATGGGATAGGAGTGGAGGTCAGTGCTTTCACCCAGATCAACGATGCCGGTGATGCCGGACCGGCAGAGCTATCGGAGAAAATTGAGATAGGAGATAAAGTGATGCAGGTGAATGGCGTGAGCTGTAGAGGAAAGGATTATGGTGGGGTTCTGGATATGATAATTGGAGCTGAAAGGCCTCTAACGATTGTCTTTGAAAGGAAGCCGGGGGAAACGAGGGAGAAGCAGCGAGTGTTACACAGACAGTGGAGCGGTGAAAAATAGAAAAGGTAGAGATGTCGTTGGTTTTGCTCGTCTACGTAAACCACATCTCCTTCATCTTTTCCACTTTTATCATCCATGTTTTTGCTTGCACACACAAGTTTTGCTGCCCACTCTATTACTCAATCACGACCACCATAATTATTTGAGTGCTGCCTCTACCAAATCATATATTCCGATTTTAGCTGTCTCTCCCCCCTTATTTTTGGAGTCCAGATGGCGTGAAATTGCAGCCCTTAGACCCTTTACGTTCGTGGTACTCTTTTTCCCTCCAATTTTTTTCGAGGAATGCGGGTTTTTTTCCTTCTGAGTGTGCAAAACCTCCAATAAATCGTGCGCGATTACTCCCGCCTTGCTCGCTCCCACTGCATTTCCCCCTTGGTTTACTCCCTCTACCTCGTTCGTATCAATGTCGTCGTCGCCACCGCCATTGATCTTTCTGCAGAGCCTCTCCGCTTCCTTCAAGAATTCAGGCAACATACCCAAGCAACGCACAGCCACAACAAACTGCTGGAACGTAGCTCCATTTTCGCACTCTACAGTTAATTGCTCGGTGAGGTGGGTAGTAGCATGGGGGGGTAGGTTGAGTAAGGAGGAGAGGTGAGAGAGCAGGGAGAAGAGGGAGGGGAGGGGGAGGAGAAGTGGGGAGGTTATCGTCAGATTTGCGGTGTTCGCGCCGTCATTTGAGGTAGAAAGCAGAGAGTCATAGGTGGAGACAAGGATAGACTGTAAGTTTGCGTCGCTATCCGTTGCATTGCGGGCTCTGCACGGGGGACGGAAGGGGAAGTGGAGGGTGAGCAGAGAGAAAATCAACTAGCCAGCCAGGTTATCGAATTCGATACTGGATCATATTGAGAATAGTTTGTTTGCGCATTTTGTAGCGAAATCTCTAGCTCATTCCGATATTGAATCGTTAACAGTCTTTCTGCTCCTCGTGCGCAACCTCTAGCAAACCGTTCGCGTCTTCTCTCACCTCTTTTTCTGCTTGGAACCCAAACCCATATGAGCATTGGAAGACCCTCCCTCTTCGCTCCCGTAACACCTCTCCAGCTCACACTTCAGCAAGAAGACCTCGCCCCACCCAACGCCACCACCAACGACCCCATCGTCGCCTCTATACGCAGAGGGAGGTTGTTTTGATTTTGATGTCGAAGTCGTTGGGGTGGGTCCCAAAACTCGGCGATCTTCCTCGTCTGCCATAGCCTTCAGAAAGTCTGAGGCGAACATCAGGGGGTCCTGAGGGCGATGAGAAAGAAGAAGTGTCAAGAGCTTTGTGATTGTCGGCGTCACCCCAGTACTTTCCAAAAATTGGTGGGGCCAGTTATTGCTGCTCTGTGCGGAGTTGGGAGTTGTTGGAGGAATCATTTGTTTTGGCGTTTGCGATGCTGCTGGCAAAGAATGCAATTGCGATACCGGCAGTCGGTAGTGTTGCTGTCTACACCAATGTTGCAAGTTTAGTCGATTTCAACCGCTCCACAAGCTTTATTTTCACAGTCTTTGTTTTGGAGGGAGGGAGGGAGAGGGAGAGTTGTTCGACTTGTGGAGAAAAATAATATTTAACGATGTTGTAAGTGCATGCACTCACTGAGGTACGCCAAACCGTCCGAAATGTGTGTTTTCACGATTATATTCCTGGTGAAATAGAGGCATCCAGAAATTTTCTAAAACTCCATTTTGTTGCACCCGTAACTTAATTAAATTCTGTGGCAGAAACCAATTCGATATGGTTATGCTGCGAGCCCTAATCATTTTGGTTGCTCTTTCCGTGCAAAACCAGGCCAACGAGATTCTCTCTTTAACACCATGGGAAGCTCTTGAGTATGCCACGGAAATGTTCAATAACAATGTTGACAATGATCCGAAGACGAGGCGCACAGTCATAGAAATTCTGGAGGCAGTCGATAAAATTGGTGAAGGTGGCGAGGGACTAGCATCTGGCGATGCAAACGCGGAAGGGCTGGAGGATCACTTGCGACATTTGCCTTCATTCTATTTGGCCGCAATTTATCACTTTGGCGGCGGTGAAGTACATCGGCAAGGCGATGCGGACAATTTAGAAACGGCAATTCGACTTTACAAAAGGGCGATATCGATCAATCCATCGCACTCAGACAGCTTGAACAATCTAGGAAAACTTTACAATGATTTGGGGGAAGCTGATTCTGCCTTTGAGTATTACTCAAAGGCTACGAACGCCGATCCCAACCACGTCCAGTCTCGAATCAACCTTGGGCTGTTCCTCCACCGGCTCGGTCGGTTCTCCCAGGCTACTGAAACTTACGAGGAGGCGAGGAATATTGGGGGTATCAGTCCGGTGGAACGGAGTGAGATAAATTATAACTTGGGGGTGAGCTACCAATTCATGGGTGAGGTTCTGAATGCGGTTGATTGCTACCGGCTTGCGATTGGCGCAAAGCTGGAAGTGGACGAGGAGTATCCTGAGGCTTGGATAAATCTGAGCGCGCTGCACCACAAGCATGGGAGGCTGGAGGATGCAGTTTCCCACTACAAGGTGAGTTTTTTTTTCTTCTTGTCGATGATATTTGTTGATTGTTGATTGTTGATTGTTGATTGTTGATTGTTGATATTTGATTGTTGATTGTTGATTGGGAGTCGCGTGATGCTGACACTTTCTTTTTCCAATTTTCATCGTTTTCACTATTTCAGAGGAGTGTCGCTGCAGTTTTGAACGATGAGGATCTTGCGAAGATTTTTTTCGAGCAAATTGTCTACAACAGCGGGGACAAGAGCGAGGACGATAAAACTGGCACTAGCAGTAGTGGTAGTCTCGGTGGTCTCATTTTGCAGAAAGTGGCCGGTAACCCCGACATCTATGAACTGATGCTGATGATAATGAACAATTTAGGGCAAGCGCTCAGTCAACAAGGCATTGTCCGAGAAGCGATCCTGCACCATTTAGCCGCTGCTGCCCTCCTTGAGACACGGCTGCAGCTGTTGTCCGGTGTTGATGAGGAAATCGCCAAGGACGAAATTTTAGAAGCGCAAGACAACCTTCTTCATACGAGGGCTCATATCTGGCGAGCAAGTAAAGTGAATGGAGAGTGGGAACGATTTGCGGACTTCGACGTGCTGAAGCACCATGTCGACGAGATACAACTAAAAAATGGGATGGATTCTGCTCTGTTACCATTCGATACGCTCGGGAGTGACGTCACTCCCCAGTGGAGAAAGAATATTGCTGTTAAGCATGCCGAATCGTTGTCCCTTTTTTCGCGCAACTATTCCCCTGAAACGCAAAAATCACGACACACACACCACCGAAGCATCAACAATAACAAACCCCCGCTGCTGAAGCTTGGTTACCTCTGCTACGACTTTAACGACCACCCTACTGCTCACCTCGCGGAGGGACTGTTTTTATACCACAACACTTCCAAGAACAACGATATCGTTGTCTCGGCCTACAACTATGGCAAGAACGATAACAGCAGCTACCGAGAAAACATTGTCATGCTGAGCGGGGGATATCAAGCTGAGGGAGGCAGATTCTTCGAATTATCACATCTGGGGCACGATAGCGGGGCTGATTTGATCAAGAGCGATGTACCGGATGTCTTGATTGATATGCAAGGTTTTACCCTCGGCGGTCGGCCGGAGCTGACGGCTCGAATGTTGGCCCCAATCCAAGTAAACTACCTGATATTTCCGGGCACATCCGGGGCAACCTTCATGCATTATCTCGTCGGTGACAGGTTTGTCACCCCCCCTGAACACGCAAACTTTTACTCCGAAAAGTTGTCTCTCATGCCGGAAAGCTACCAGATAAACTTCTACAAACGCCACGTCGGCGAGAGCGAGAACTACAGTTGGACAAAAGAGGAGAGAAGACGAGCGCGAGTTGATCACGGACTGTGTGAGGACTGCTTCGTATTCGCTAATTTCAACAAGCAGGACAAAATTGAGCCGGCAATCTTCAACACTTGGTGCGACGTCATCAAGAGCGTTCCAGGGAGCATTTTGTGTGAGTTCTTGCAGCGCGTCCGTGTGTGTGCGTGCAAATCACGATTGCGAATGTTTTGTACTTTTGGTTTGGGGGCGCATTCTGTTCCTATCATATATTTTCCATCTTTCTGAGAACCTCCTAACTAACTGGCCACTATTGTCTTTTCCCATCCGTTCTCGTAACAGGGCTTCTCGAACCGAGCCACAAATACAAGGAGAGCGGTATAAGGGAGAATATATGGAGAGAGGCGATGGCGAGGGGGGTAAAAAAGGATCGCATCAGGTTCGCCAAGAGGGTCGACAAGCGCTCTCATCTACAGCGCGTTGGCATCGCCGATCTATTCTTAGATAGCTTCTTTTACGGTGCTCACTCAACGGCCACAGACTCTCTCAGAGGGGGTCTGCCGGTGCTGAGCGTAGCCGGTGACGCATTTGCTAGGAGGGTCGGCATCACCCTCCTTGAGAACATGGGACTCGGCAACAGCTTGCTCGTCAACTCCATGAAAGAATTCGGCGAGGTCGCAGCAGACCTCGCCGCAAACAACAGTATACTCAGTAAAATAAGAACACAACTTGTTGGAGGATGGAGTAGTGGCCTCTTCAACACACAGCAGTACACTCGCGACTTTGAGAGGATGGCAAAACTGATGCACGAAATTTATTGCAATAGATGGAAAACACACCGGTACATGCACATTGTTGTCTGATAATACAGAGCAGAGTAGAGTAGAGTGTAGTGTAGAGTAGAGTAGAGTAGAGTAGAGTAGAGTGAGTTGAGTAGAGTGGAGCGGAGTAGAGAGTTGAACGAAAAATATTTCTTGTTGTGTACGGTTTGTTTGTGCGCACCTTCCTTACTTCTTCTTTTGGAATTATGACATGGAATTGCAAGTTGCAAGTGAGTGAGAGAAATGAAATGTTGACATCCAGGAGGAGCTCTACGCCCGCCGTCACGGCAATAGAGCGGACAACATTGTGATTTAGGCATGTTGTAAACCGAAGCACATTTGTTGTACCAAAATTCACAACCCCATTGTCAAAAAGCAAACACCCCCCTGTTAGATAACCAAAGCAGGAATTTCTCTGCCGCCTAAACCTCAGATTTTTTCAAATCTCGATTTTCAAATCTCGAATCTCTGAACCCTTTACATTCACCGCTATTTTCAACCTTTTAATTTTTATTTTTTGTATCTTATTAACAAAATATAATATTAAATTATTATACAACATTTATAAAAAATATATTATATCATAAAAACATTATAAAATATAAAAATATTTAAAAAAAATATATATATTATATATTATATATATAATATTTTAAATTATTTTATTCAAAGTGATAATAAAATATACTTTTATAATGTCTTGAAAATAAATTATATAACAAAATACCCGAAATCGCCTGGTTCAAAAAAAAATTTTCATATGTGTCCCTGGGGCCGTTCTCAGATTATTATTTAACAGGGGGCCGTTCTCAGAGATAAGGTTGGGCCATAACCTAGTCGGGTTTGTGTTAAATGTATTAGTTCTTTTCTTTAGTTGCCTATGTTAGTTTTTTCGACGATTGGGTCTGGGTGTTTTTTTTCGATTTAGGGTCTTTTTGGCTCTTATTTGTGCCATCTGTGGGCTGTTCACTCTGAAGGTCGAAGTAAGTGTCAGGCAAGGAGGGGAAAATTCCCCTTTCCTGCTCTGAGCTGTTTTTGACAAATTCATTTTTCAAATTCCTGCTTCCAAAGTTTTGCTACATTAGTCCAGCTAAACCGGTTCCGTGCGTACACTATCATCTTCTTTCTTTTTTCCCTCATGGACTCTACATTTAGGTATGCCTGAACAATATTTTCGACGTAAGCATCGATAAACTTTGTAAGATTAGTGGGCCATTCCTCTTCTTTTTGGACGAGAGAAAAGCCAAAAATGTCATCATCCCAGATACCCTCCAGTTCTACCCCTAAATCCCATTGCCCAGTGAGCTCAGGCAAGGTGCTGGTGGCAAACTTGCTGGTAATTGGGAGAGCCCCACTTGCCATGGCCTTCATCAATGTGACGCATCCAGTTTCAGGATAGCTGGTCGGGTATAATATGAAGCTGCTGGCTGCGTACCCCTTAACGAGCTCTTCGTGGTCGACCATCCCTACATACTCCACTCCCATCTCGGCCATACTTTCGATCCTTCTCTTCATGAAATCAACCCAGCGACTGAAGAATTCCTTACCCCTGGTTTTCTCTCCGTGCTCCACGAAGGATTTGCTGAAGCCGTAGTATATTCTCAGTTTCCCTTGGGGCACGTTTGCCGCTCTCAGTTTATGAAAAACACGCTCCCAACAGACGAGCAAGAGCTCCAGCCCTCTTCCCGGGGCGCTTCCATAAACACTCACATAGCTATCATTATCCCCATCTCCCAGCCCTCCATCGAAGAAATAGTCTCTAATGTCGATTCCATTTGGTGTGATGACAGCCTTTTCTCTGCAAGTGTTGGCAGGGAGGAGCATTCCGTGAAATTGGCTGAGAACAAATATTCCATCGATATTGGCACATAAATTGTCCGTGTACGAGTTGAATCCTGGTACATCTTGTAACCATAGGAAAACCTTCTTTGGGCGGGGATATGCGGGTGCCAACGGCAATGCCAACGAAATGTGGTATCGCCAAGCAACGAAGACATCCGGGGGACGTGAGAGGTCATAGTCGTCAATATCGCGCCAAATAACATTCGTTTCTTTATCGGTGCCGAGCTAAGAAGGGGGGAGGGAAGGGGGAGGGGGCGAGATTAGGGTTGTGAAGATGTGAAGATGTGAAGATGTGAAGATGTGAAGATCAGAAGATCAATCAGATAGATCTTTCAGAACATGGAACAACAACAACAACAACAACAACTCACATCTTCCTCCAGCGGCTCTGCATAAACGACAACGTTGTAGCCCAACTGAACGAGTTCACGTGACAAAAAAATAACAGCCTCCTCGCTGCCGCCGACTCCCCCACGCTGTGCACTCTTCGGTCCCCAGTTAGGCCACCACGTTTGCCCATACTCGGCACAGAAAATCGCCACAGTCGGCCTCTCACCGCCACCGCCAGGGTGATCGTTTTTTTCGAGCATGAAATGAGTGTATTCAGTTTCTTGAATCGACAGAACGGTGTCGAAAAACTGGGAGAGCGCGGCTTCCCCAGCATCACCTTCACTAGGATCAGCATACTGCTCAATTGCCGCCCCAAACTTTAGCCCCAAGGCAGTATTACGTTTGTCCAGGATTGTCGCAATCTTCAACAAGGACAAACACAAATCAGTGGTTGTTGATTGCGGGTCAGTCGAGGAGAGCAAATTGGTTGCGTGTCTGGCAAAGATTTTCGCTACTTCCAGTGGAAACGACTTGTTACCCTCTCCGTCATCCAACACCATCGTGGTGAAGAAATCATCATTGTATTTTTTGTTTGAAGCAAGGTAGAAAAGCTGTCGCAGAGATGAATCGGAGTTCATAATTTTTCTCACAGCCGTTTCATACTCTTCGTCACCACTACCCCAGAGCAAATCTAAAACCCGCTCTCCATTGCCTCCCTCTATCTGAGACACGGGGTCGACCTCTATCGCCATTAAAAAAGACTCGGCAGCGTCACGGGACATACCAACATCCATCTGGATAGAACCAAGATTGCTGTAGAAGAAACCAGGGACTTTGGTTGCGAGGTCGATCGCCTTGAGAAGCGCTTTTATGGCGGTGTGTGCATCCGTCTTTCGACGGGCTAAAGCATAAAGGTGCCAAGCGTCTGGGTTCTTTGCGAAAGTGGAAACAAACTTCTCAGTGACGAGCTCACCATTCCCAGAGTTGACTGCGCTTATTGCTTCTTCCAGCATTACTGCCTTTTTCTCATCATCCAACATTTCATTTGTATTGCCACCACCACTAACTCCATCGCCATCGCTGCCCATAATGATGACGTGCTTGTCACCACTCTTGAGTTTGTTCAACTCCCACACCACTTTGTAGGCTGTCTCGACGTTTTGAGTGATTCGCTCCGTATCAAAGCTATTTCCGCCTCCTTCCAAAATCACGGAAACGACAATTCGGCGCAGCTCGTTCAAGACCAAAAAATCTATATCAATCGTCTCAATATTTTTAACGCTGTCCACGACAAACAGCTCCTCATCAACGCCAAGATTCTTTATCAGACTCTTGCCAACGCGGCTCGGCATCCCCCCAAAACTTCCCTCATTATCGACCCCATAACCTCCCAAAGTGAAAGAAGGAACCCCTGCGTACAAGAAATCAGCCATCGTCGTGTGCCCGCCGTACACGAAGCTATCGATAAACAGGTCACATTCTGAAGATATCCTGCGGACGTGTTGTGCATGCTTCATCCTCTTGCCAAACGTTACTCGCCTCGGGTGCACACCTCTCGATTTCGCCTCAAGGAGGAGATTTTCTCTGATTGCATTTGCCAACTGAGGATTATTGTTGTTCGGGTCGAGCAGCGTGAGCTTCGTTGACGGGTTTTCCCTCAGAAAATTCATCCACGAAGAGAATGACGTTTGCTCGATCTTGTCGATCGTGTTGTAGTTGCAAACATTCACCGTATATCCTTCTTTCCCATTCCCTCTCTCATTCCCTTCTGCCTTATTCCTTACAACAGCTGGACGGACGGATGGTAACTGCAAACCACCGTAGGTATTCGCCTGATAGCAGTCCGGCAGATAAATTATTTTCTCCGTCCACGATCCCTCCGCCACTTCTGGAGGAACGACGATACTATCTACCATGGCGTAGTCAAAATAGCTCGCCCCCGTGGTACCAGGAAAGCCAAGATAGTTGATGAGAATAATGCCCGGCTTCAAGCTGGGCAACTGATATATTGCCCCTCTCGTGTGCGCCATTAAATCCACGACGATTTCGACTCCTAATGCCGCCACCTCCTCCGCGCTTTTAAGAGCATTCACATTATTCTTTCCGTCGTTGTCTTCGTAAACGCAATCCAAAAAAATCTCCGCCCCATTTTCAAAGCCCAGCCTCGTATTGCTCCCATCGTCCTTCCCATAGCTTACAGCTGCGACTTCAAATTCACTCTTGGTGTGGCCGAGCACCAAGCCGCTCGTCAGATGTCCCATGGGATGGTCTCGAAAGTCATAAGATAAGTAGGCGACGGTCAATCTACCTCGACCGCGACCGGTGCTTGGCTCCGACCCCATCACAGACGAAGGGAGAACCACTCTCTTCATCTTCTCATACGGAGCGCTATTCTTCTGGGCAATCAACTTTCTTGTCTGCGGTGACACGTCCCCGAGCAAGCAGCTGTCATAGGGTTGCAGCTTTAATTCGTTTACATTCTCCTGCACACTCAATATCCTCCCCACGATGTCTCCAACCCCCTCCCACTCATTCAGTGTCCTCCTTGCCACGTAATAATTGACCAGGGCCAAGTTGCTGGCATATCCACTCACTTTCATGGCCTCCCTGAACGAGTGTTCGGCTTCCCTGTGCAAGTCCGCGTCTCTGTAGACCTGCCCCATATTGTTATACGCCATTTCCAATATATCTGCCTGCACAGCTGAAGTCGATGATGACGTCAATTTTTCGTATTCCCTCACGGCTTTTTCATTCTCTCCAACATTGAAGTAATAATTACCCAAATTCAATCTTGCGAGGTGGTGATCGTGCTTCTCGACTAACACACGCTCGTACGCAACCTTGGCCCCAATCTGGTCTCCCATCTCTTGTAAAACTTTGCCCAGGTTGTACATGCTGTCTACGTGAGTCTCATCAAAACTCAAAGCAAGTAGATAATAGTCCTTCGCTTTCTGCAGGTTCAGCACGTCCCGGCTTCCTACGGACTTATGGTGGATATGACCGAGATTATTGCAAGCTCCGGCCTTGAAAACAGCGTCGTCGGTGCTTTCCAACAGGTTGTGAAACATGGACATTGCACCCTCACGGTCTCCCATCTTCTCTAGCAGGGTTCCAAGATTTATCATGCCCTCTTCCATGTCTGGCTTCAATTTGAGCGCTTCAATATACAACGCGTGCGCCAGAGGGAGGTCATCCAACGTATGTTCAGCATGGATAGCAGAGTTGAAAGTTTCATAAGCTGGGAAATCAGAGGGTGCAATGTATTTGGAATATGTAAGCAGGAGAGGGGAGACGAAAAAGATGATTCGAAGAGGGAGCAAGATTGTGCCGGAAAACATCATTGCGGTCAATTTATGCCTGCAAAGCGGAGGCTCTGTTATGTGTTGGGATGAAAACAAAAAAGAGAATCCCCGATCGATCGGACTTGAGAAAGATGTAAAAACCCCCGGCCATAGGGTATACGATGCCGAAATTCATCTCAGCGCTACGTTCGAAGATTCGACGAGACCGCTCTCGGTCTCGTTCGTCATCTTCGCCATCAAATGTTAAATACACAGCAAAGAAGCCAATTCGATACACACCCAAATCTTGTGCCCCATCATCTTTTCATGCTTGTGGCTACAAGCCTCGCGTGAGCGTAGCAATACCGGGAAACGATGACAGGAAGAACAAGAAAAGATCTCTTTTCGAGGAGAACACGCTTCTCCCGCCTCTTCAAAAATTAGAGCCACGGAACATTGTCACTTTAAGGCTCGCTAGCATCAGTGTCGTTGCTGGACAGTTGTATATCTTGCAGGTGACATTCAAATACCTCGTCGTGAATAATTTGACGGGGAGAACACACGAATACACTGTGACATGTCCAGAGGAGGGGAAAAGCGTGGCTGGCACTAGCTACGTGACAGGTGGAGAATCTCAGGCAACGACTTGCTTCCAACTCACTCCTGACGAATTTTTGACCCAAGTTTCTTGCACCTTACACATCAGCAGGTGTCTTATTTGCGGCATTGAATTCATAACGAATAAGCGTAGACTGGGGCCTCCTGTACGCTCCAAGTGGAATGGCGGGAGTGGGATGAGGGGGCTTGAGGGAAAATTTCATCGAGGAGAGTTGGAGAAAGTTGTTTTGGGTCCCTACGGCGGGGGGAGTCACGACAACAAATTGCCAATGGCTATTCTTGGGCTGAAATTAGCATATTCGGATAGAGTCCCCAATCCAACTGGACCTAGCAAGTATGCCGGAATCGGCGGCATATGCCCAATTTTGTGCCAAGTAGCTGATGTCAATAGCAAAACCCAGAACATGGGATCTGACAGCGAAGAGAGCTACGACGATGATAGTTACGACAGCGAAGACACTCCGCCACAGTACAAAGAGCAGAATATACTCGCCTCGATTAGCAACAAAGACATTTTTCTCCCAATGGAAACAACACCATACCTAGTTGACAACACGAGGGTGCAGGAGATGGAGAAATTAGATGAGCAACTTTTGGGCAAGAAAGGGTTACTGCAGCGTGGTAACTTCATACAACGCACGCAAGAAGAAGCTCGAATTGCCAACCAACTCGCTCTTGAGGAGGAATATAAACTGAGGGAAACCGAAAGGATGAAAAAATCAGCTCGCAGGGTGGACTTCAAATCATGGCAGAAAGACAATCCTGGACAAGCCAATGACTTCATGAATTTGAGCCCTGATCTTGCGCTAGCACGCGTTTCCACGAGCTCGCGGAATTTTGCTTTCTCCGATGACGAAAGCTTTGACGATTACGAGAATGTCAACAATAGTGGTAGGATGTTGCTTCGTTACGGGCTTGGACTGTAGAAAAATAAATGAGAAGTAAAATTTTCGCAGAGCAAACAAAAAACCCTCACGCCAAATTAGCCAGACCATAACTACTATTCACAAATCAATCACCCAAGCAGAGGCTGGTGGAAGATAAGCGTCTGAACCGAAGCTCCAATGAAAGCAATCATGGCGAGGCGTCCATGGACGAGCTTTGAGGATCGCACGCAGTGTATGTAGTGTGTCAGCAACATGCAGAAGAGAGAAGCAGGCAGTAGTGGGTTAGTTGAGCGCAAGCTCGGAAGAAAATGAAGCGCTGCATCGTCAAGCAACCCAAATAACTAAGTAGGACTAACCTCCTGCTCCTTCACTCTCCTTACATGCGCGGCGTCCTTGCCCTCTAGCAACCCCAGGAAATCCCAGCCAATATCTCCGGGCTCCCCACCATCGTAGTGCCGGTCAAAATTCGCAAGCTCAATGGCGCCAATGGCCAAGAAAATCTGAAAGTTTCCCTCAAATCCCACGCTAGAGACGGCACCAAACGGATCCGCCGTATTGGAAAACTAAGTTCGGTCGTCGCAAGTGTCGAATTAGCAAAATGAAAATGGTAAGCGAGCGCTAAAAGCACGCAAAAAAGACCAAGAACACTCTCACCTGCTCGCCAGGAATGTGCCAGTGACTCCCAAAGGGCCCGTATTCTTGGGTGACCATGCCTAGCACCGCAAGCATACAAATCCTGCCGTGCTTGAGCTCTGCCCACCGTGCGTACGTCAGATCTTGCTGGATCTCACTCAAGCCCATCGGATCAAAGCCGAAATCACCCACCATCGAGCCATCCAGCTTAGCTGGGGGTTGCATGAAAGGGAGAGATCGGCTAGGGTTTGCGATGGCATTGAGAGAGCTCGTTGTGGACAGGGGACTTGGCTAGAGATGGCGAATGAGGTTAGCAGGGGGTCAGAAATTTGCATATTTGGGTGACCAAAGCAGATTTAATTTCGAGGTACAGACATTTATAATGCTGAAATACTACTTACTGCTAGAAAGGCACTGGCTGTTGTGATCGCAAAGAGGAAAAATCTCATGTTTTGATGATTGTTTCGGATGGATATTCGTGAATTTACCTCGATGAAGTGGCCACTTTCTTTTACTTTTTATTGTACCAAATCCTTGTTTTAAAAAACAAGGATGCTACTACTAAGCACATCGACCTTCCTGCTATGCTATCTATCTTTTACGAACGCGTTCAAAGCGCCAATCACAACAGAATCTATCTCTGCTCGAAGGACCCACACGGGTCTAAAAAATGGCATGAGCACCCTAGAGGAGCTTGGTCCTAAACTGAACCCAATCGTAGGCTTCTTTGATCCTCTTAACTTGGCCGGTGCTGGTTTTTGGGGACAGGTGAGTTAGGTTGAGCAGTGCAAGAAGGAAGGATGCTCCACTTCAACTTCGGAGACGTTTGACGATGTTGCAAGGCTAACACTCCTCATAACAGTCGGATGATGCCACAATTGGCTTCCTCCGCCACGCAGAGATCAAGCATGGCCGTGTTGCGATGGCTGCCTTTGTCGGCTACATTGTCCAGTCGAACTTTGTGTTCCCTTGGAAGCTAACCATGGCAGGTGACAATATGCCCAGTGCGGACCTCTCACCCCCCGAGCAGTGGGATGCGCTCCCAACCGGGGCGAAGCTCCAGATCATGGGTTTTGTGGGATTTCTGGAGGTTTGGAGTGAGCTGAGCAAGGAGGAAGGCGTCGGTGGAGGTCAGACTCACTACATGAGAGGAGGCATTCCGGGAAAGTTCCCTTCTTTCGAAGGTGTACCTCACTGGGTCCCCTTCGAGAGCCTGTACGATCCTTTCAGATTTTCGAAGAACATGAGCCAGGGGGACAAAGACCGCCGCTTGCTTGCCGAAATCAACAACGGCCGCCTGGCAATGATTGGCATCATGGGATTTTTGGCAGAACAGGTGAGATTCAGATGAGAAGTTTGACTGCACAGTTATAGATCACGAAGGGGATTTGCAGATCTTGAAGGACTACACTCAGGACTGACACACACCAACGCCACCAACGCCACCAACGCCACCAACACCAGACTACCACGGGGGCCGTACCAGCGTTGAAAGGGGTCGTCCCTCACTATGATGGGAACATCATGGAGCCGCTTGCTGGCTCCCACCTCTATGGCTTCTGATGCACCGTTCTGATCGCCGCCGCCGAGCATAAGGAGTGATAGCAACGTAGCATTAATGCTGGTTTATGGTTGAAACAAACAGTGAAGGAAGAACCTCCACCAACAATACACTCTTTGCTCCTTTTCCTTTCTTTCCTTTCAATTTCCTCATCGATCTACTATGCCTCTTCTTACTGCTTGCTCTACTATAAATGCATAATTTCCACGATAGTTAGTTAACCCTTCCGTTCCCAGGGCCACCCGACCCCAACTCTTCCATCAACCTCTGCATCATCATTGTCATCATCAGCGTCATCATCACTGGCAACCTCCTCCGCTCGTTCCCACCCCCCTACTCCTCTACTCAGAAATGTCCTGGCCTCCTTCCCTTCTTTCAAACCCATCCCAACCCGCGCATCCGTCATCCCCCAATTCTTTCCCACCCGAAATGCGCTCACAACGCGATCCCGCATATCAGGAGCAGGAGATCTCGGCCCCGTCAGCCTGAGCAAATCTCGATAGAGGGAGAATACAGTCGTGCGGTGGAGAAAGGTCTTCAGGTCGGGGATGTTTTCGGACCGCCTGGCTTTGCCCCCCGCCGTTTTCGTTTTCGCTTTCGTTTTCGTCACCGTCAAGCTGGGGCTGGCCGAGGCGAAAGAGCGAGCAGCGCCCGAAATCGAAGCGCGACACTCAGCAACACGGCAGAAAGCAGTTGGATTCATACCCTTGACATGACTTATACATTGAGTCATCAAAAGAGAAGTCATCTTCAATAATCAGCAGGCAAAATCGACTCAGCACAGGTAGTGAAATGCACCAAACGATCGCGAGAATTCTTTCCACAGGGTGTGCTGTTGATTGTGGTTGTTGTGGGCACCAAAACCAGGTGTTGCTCGTTTTAGGTTAATCGTAAAAAACAAAATCACACAAAATACAGAAAAAGAGCAAAAATTCAACAAAAGACTCCAGTTTGAAGGCCCTTTGTCGTTTCATACCCTTTCATCCACCTCCAAACACACACACGCAACTTCTTGCCCCCCCCCCTTTCTTGTAATCCAAAAGAAACAACGCAGCTACGGCATCGCCTATCGTCTTCGTCTCCCCGTCGATAACCAACAAGCCCAAACATGTCGGAGGAATACGTTCCCAACTCCCCCACCTACGCGCCGAACTCTCCCCCCTACGCGCCGAATTCTAATTCTCCCGACTACGTCCCAAATTCTCCCACTTACGCCCCCACCTCCCCCACCTACCACCCTTATGAACCTCCTCCTGCGTCCGACTCTGAGTCTGAGGATGAGGGTGTGGACATTGGGGGGGGCTGGGTGCAGTACGTGGACGACGACACGCAGGGATCGTACTACTATCACAAGGAGACCGGCGTGACTCAATGGGAAAAACCTGAAAAACCTATCAGTGCCACTAGCAGTGCCACTATCAGTGCCGATCCATTGGCCAAAGATGACAAAGACGACGAGGACGATGCCATGGTTAAAGTGCCTCCTTCGCCTTCGCATATCCAGGAGCAAGAAGAAAGAATGCAAGAAGAAGAGCAGCAGCAGGATCAAAAGGAGCAACAGGATCAGCAGGAGCAACAGAAGAAAACAAAACAACAACAAGCCCCCCCCCCCCCCCCCACATTCCCCCCTGACTTCATCATCTCTCCCTCTTGCTCCAATTACATTTTGAATCATTACCTGCCCACCTATGGCCCGGCAATAACCCAGAAAAATCTCGTGGCTTGTCACCGAGGCTTGACAGGTTGCGTGAACCACCTGTCAAAAATGCTGGCCGTCGTGAATTCGGACAGCAGCCCAGGTTCGCACAACAGCCCGCATACTGTCATCCCAAAGACCGTCCACAAAGCGCTCGATGACATTATTGTCAAGGGTATACAAGGACATATAAAGACGGGGACCCTCCACGCCAGCGAGTACATTACCCCCGCGCAGCAATCTTCCGACGCCTCGACTTTTCTCGAGAGCGAATCGAATACTTCTAGGGTCATGTCGGCAATAATCTCAAGTGTGGGTAAGGAGTACAGCCGCACCTCGAGGGGGGACGTCACTTCTGCTGTCATCAACGGGATAATTAACGACAGCAAAGTCAAAGACAGGAAGGAAGAAAGAATACATCTCCGCAGAGTCCTCGACTCTTTCAAGGGCGGCGTGGGCGGCCACTTGATTAATTTCAACGGGGTTGGGGGTAGACTCGACCCTGCCCATGAGTTCCAGATATTCACGGGGTATTTGAAGGCTGTTTTAGTAGAGGTGATTGACAATAATACCAGCAATCGTGGTGGTATCGACGACGACGAAGAGGATAATTGGGCGAGGGCCTTGGGCGGTACTAGTTACGGATATCTCTTTTCGCTACTTGTGATTAGCAGGACCATAAAGGAGATTGTTTCATCGTCGTCGTCGTCGTCGTCGTCATCGTCGTCATCTGCTGCGGTGCGGTTAAAGAGATTCAGGGAAAAGGTGGTCGGTCACCGTCTCGGTAATCCTAATGTTGCTTGGGGAGACAGGGACGAGAGCAGGCCCGAGACGAATGAGCTTTGCTTGATGATGACAAGTGCGTCAGGTTACTTCGATGTCGCCTATCCTGCTGAGGAAGGGGACGGAGACGGGGACGGGGACGGGGACGGGGGCGGGGACGGGGAC
>ERZ651776.1450-NODE-1450-length-28271-cov-4.047741_pt1 | contig 28271 bp, 28 predicted proteins | sample MGYA00514761_ERZ651776 | MGnify/ENA metagenome assembly ERZ651776 | reverse complement strand
GCTTCGCTTCGCTTTGCTTCGCTTCGCTCGTCGCTCAGAAACCCGTTCGCTTTTCAGGTCGGCATTGCCACGGTCAAGACCTCGGCAGCAGATCTCATGACGCAGACTGTGGCAGAGAAGAAATCATTTGACGAAGTGGATTGGCGTCGCAACATGATTTTCGTCGTATTCGGTTCCCTCTACCTCGGCTGCTTTCAGTGGTGGATTATGATGACAAAGTATCAGGTCTGGTTCCCTACCATGCAGAAATTTGCCCAACTCTCCCTAGCGCAGAAGCTCAAAGATACCGCTGGTATGTTGGATGCATTCAAGATGGTTCTGTTTGACGTCTTTGTCCACATGCCGATAATGTACTTTCCGAGCTATTACACAATTAAGGAGGTCGTCACGAGCGGGAGCTGGAACCCCGCCGATTGGGTCAGTGAAGGTCTGCAAAAGTACTATGGCAACTTCAAGGACGACTTTGTCGCGATGGCCAGTCTCTGGGGACCCAGCGACTGCGTGCAGTTTGTCTTGCCGTTACACATTCGCATGCCATTTCGGCACTGTGTCTCTTTTTTCTGGACCGCTTATGTTTCTTTTACCCGAGGGGCTGTGGAGGGGGGAGGAGGGGAGGGTGAAAGTGGGGAGGAGGCTGAGGAGGGTGGGAAGAAGCGAAGCGAACAGCTTGAGTAGTAACGCGACGGACGATGACGATAGCAGAATGAATGAAGGCAACCATTATTTAGGATATTAGCAGATTTTTTTAGCATTTCAAAAAGGCCTTTTTATTTTTTATATACTAATCTAATCGCCTTGAAACTATTCTCGGCAGGTAGTCAATATAGAAATTTGCAACAGTTTCCATTCCGACATCGCTCAGGTGTGTCCCCTCGGTCGTCGGCGATGTTGTTACATTGTACAGCTGCTCCGCAGTGACGTAAAACAAATCATCTACTCCATCTTCTATCAGCCGATCGTACTCGCTCTTCATGTTCTTCCTCAATGCAGTCTGAAATTCGTTCGTATCTTCCGACAGCCAAAAGCCTCCCTTCGTCGTGTCTTCGGCTAAGATAATTTTCATCTCTGGTCGTGCAGACTTGATCTGCTGCACTAAATCGTACGTTTTCTCCGTGACCTCTTCGGGGTCCATGTTAGGTAAGCAGTCGATCACGAGCGTAGATGCCCGATCGATCTTGACAATCTCGTCCGCAACGAAGGAATCCATATGGCATGAACCTGAGAAACCCAAATTGATAACGTCGATGCCGAGTCGATTTCTAATAATGTTGGTGAAAATATTCCCCGGGCGACTCGCCACAGCTCCTTGAGCTATACTACTGCCGTACCAAACCAAGGCGTCCTGCGTGTCAATGCTGCTTGTTGGAATTACGGAGGCGTCGTCGTCGACTCCGATTTGCAAGTCCGCAATGTTGTTGTACGTTGGCAAATGCAAACGCCATTCCCTAGTGATTCCTTCCACGTTTACAATGCCACAATTTAAGTCGCCGCTAGTGAAAGGATACGATGGTACGCCCAGCACACCTACAAACATCCATTCTCCATTCACATTATCGTCGACGTTGACATTATCTGATGGCTGTATCCGACTGTAGGCATCTATCCCGGAAACTCCCGTCGATGGCATATGCCACATGTCTAAGGCACCCGAAAGCAAAGTGTAATTTGCTGTTATATGTGAAGTGTTTGAGCTGAATTCAATAGCGATTCCGGCGGAGTCGGCCGCTAGATCGCGCAACTTCTGTTCGGCAGTGCTGTTAGCAATCAGGCGACTGTAAGGATTCGGAAGAAGGGATCTGTCAAAACCACTTCCCAACATTGTGAGATCCAGGGCAGATGTCCACTTCATCGTCGTTACAACTTGTAGGGTAAGTGTAGGAAGGTCTCGTTTGCCTGCTCTGCTGTTGCGGTGGTTTGGGAGGATAAATGTGAGTTGGAAACTGGTTTTAGCGAGCAATTAGAATTATTCTCCAAAAAGAATTTATTTATCGGAAGTGTTGTGTGCGTTCCTACTATAATGCCTTCTCATAATAGGGAACGATACGAGTTCAATCGATGCAGCTGAGGCCTCTCTTGGTCTTGAGTGTTGCCAGGCCGATCTTCGGCTTTGCTGTTGTTCACTCTCGCCAAGGGAGCGTTCGGATGGCGTCGTTTAGAAATGCAGAGGATGACGCCTCGCTCGACTTCTCGGACAACCCTGCACTGACCGACGATTCGTTCAAGGCCGTTCTCGCGGGACGTGCCTCGTCGCTGATTTCGATCAGCGTCGCGGGGTGCTCCGAACTCACCAACGAGCAATCAAGCCATAGCCGGATGCTCCTCGCTCACCTCGCTCGATGTCTCGGGTTGCGGGCATCTGACCGACGAGGCGTTGCAGTCCGTGGCCAGTGGCTGCGCGCTCACCTCAGTCAGCGTCTCAGGCTGCAGAAATCTAACGGATGAGGCTATCAAAGCGATCGCCTCTCGCTCGCTTCGTTCGCTCAACGTCGCGCACTGCGGGAAGCTTCTCACTGACGAGTCGCTCAACGCCGTCGCCGCCAATTGCCCATCCCTAACCTCGCTCAATGTCGCCGACTGCAAATTGATTACCGACGCGTCGATCCGGGAGATCTCGGCCAGCTGCAGCTCTTTGTCGACGCTCGACGTTTCGCGATGCAAGCATCTCACCGATGAATCAATCAAGGCCCTCGCCTTCGGTTGTACCTCCCTCTCCTCTCTCAACGTCCGAAACTGCGAAAAGCTCACTGACTCGTCGATCAAGGCCTTAGCCTTGCTCCCTTCACTTCGCTCGCTCCGAATCTTCGGCTGCAGGAAGTTGACAGCCGAGTCCATCAAATCCCTCGCTAGTTGCACCAAGCTCACCACCCTCGACACCACAAAAACTTTCAGAGAGATCTTCAAAGCGAGCCGAGCGGGGGGGTCTACTTAGGCACGGACTAAGGTCCAACAGTCCCAGGCCGTAGTGGGAGAAGCCCGGTCGTCAGTCTGCTTGAAAATGCTACCCGCGTTTTTACAGTCCCATCCCCTTTCCCTATTAACGAAAAAACGACAACTAAAGTTTAGCTTAAAAAGAGGTTTAGAATTCTAGCTGCCTAGCCCGTACCGTAGGGAACGAGTGGGCTATGGACTGTAGACTTTGTATTCGGTAACTTCTTCGAATGATCCAAAGACCTTCATGACTTGGTGAAAACGCTTTAAATAAATGTAACATAGACAATAAACACACACACCCTTGTAATAAACACACACACCCTTGTCACATAATAAAACGCTATTTTTCGGGCCAAAAAAAACAAAAATTGAAATATAATTGGCAAAAATCATATTTAAATACGTTTTTGATATCATATTTACTTTAATAAAGTTAATAAAGTCACATTTAAAATAATTAAAAGATTAAATAAAATTTATTTATACATTATATTATATGCTAATTTTTATAAATAAATTTTTAAATTTTTAAAACTTAGTTTAAGATATTATATACATAAATTTTATAAAATGGTAATAAATAATTGTATTTGATCAATAAATTTATAATATTAAAATTTATGACTTTAAAAATATTCTAGTGAAATTGAGCTTCAAGGATACGTGATTTAAAAAAATTTGGAGTTTTCCATCTTGGGCGGGTCTCTTATTATCTAACAGGGGGGTGTGTGGCGGGTCTCTTATTGTGAGTTTCTCTTAAAAATCTAGAAAGGAAAGAAAAGCATTTGTTTAAAAACATCATTTCCCTACATCATCATTAAGTTCAAACTCTGCCCCGGCCACATTACTCAATCAATCTGAAATGTCTGAGTCACGTAGTTGTAAATGGACTCTCCGCTCTCGTCTTTTTCTTCGTCATCATCGTCGTCATCGCCGGCTACCCCAAGGCGAAGCTCCTTGAACTCTTCAGTAAGGCTCTTGTGAATCTTGTCAGTTTTGTCGGTGGCGTCACTTCCTTGGACAGCGACGATAGCGGCGGTGAAGTTGACAGGGAGTCCATAGCGTAGGACAGACTATAAAAAAAGTAATCGTACGTCAGTTCTCTGAGAAACAAAAGGCAAGCAGCAAGCAGCAAGCAACAATGTACATTAACTCACCTCTACGAACAAGCGAATAATTTTGATGTGCATCCAAGCTACGAAGACTTCACCGTAATTTGTCCTGCACCACCGCGTGAGAGAAGCACGCATATGTTCGACTTGCTGCTTCTGTTTCTCCGCCGTCTTCCTTGCCTCGTCTGCAGCTCCCTCCACAAAATTGAAGGTACGAGCAACAAAACGCCTGCAGCAGATAGAAAATTGGGTTGAGTTTGGTTAGGTTGGTTGGTTAGCAGCTTCAGACTCGCACCAGATGAAAAGCCAACAAATTATCACAAGAGTTTAAAAGAACACACCTTTCACGGCAGGACTTCGAGAATTCCTCAAAGAAGGAATTACTGATCCCGGGAGTAAAATGTTTCCCCTCAACGTATCCAGGCTCGAATTGCCCCTTCAGGATAGTTACGATGTAGAGGGCCTCCTCCTCGTCCTGGGTGACAATAGCAAGGCTACCAGGCACGACAGGAGAACCTCGGACAGAGTGCCTATCAAAACCCCCGCTCGTCACGTCGCTTTCGCTAAAGTCTTCCCCTTCCCTGACCCAGTCCTTGGCCGTGTTAATGCCGACGATATCTTTTCCAAGGCTGCGGAGCGAGAATTGGAACGTGAATTAGGTCAGTGCGACGAAAAAAAACAACCTGATTTGTGTAGCAGAAAAGCTGCATCAAAAAAGCGGCAGCAGAAGCCACCCAAAAAACAAGAAAACCTCAATTTAGCTCACCCACCACAAGCTCAAAAACTAACACAAACTAGCTCACCTGGTATAGTTCTCCTCGAACTGCTGTTTGAGACTAATAGGGACAGTCACCCAGACAGTCTGGAGGTAATCCGTGTCGAGGACTCTGGAGGCCACACGGGCGTAGAGGTCGCCGGTGACAACCTTCGCAAGGTCGTTGCCCATGCCGCCTGATCCACGAGATTTGTCGCCGCCAGCTGTGCGCGCGCACGCCTCGGAATAGCTCTGCGAGAGGCCCTGCATTACGAGAACAATGCAGTTGTAGTTGGATTTTGAATTATTTCGGAGAAAGGGTTAACACTTGGTTTCACTTGATTTCAAACCAGAATTGACAGATTAACGACTAATCGATGCCCAGAAAATTCCAATATCTATTCACAGTCCATTCAATTTCCTCACCTTCAATTCCTCATCCACAGCGCTGACACTCCCAGTGACGCTTTTAACAAGCTCTCCAAGCTGCCTCCGATGGGGGTACTTCGAATAGCTCCATTGGAAACCCTGCAGGTACTCCTCACGGGTCATGTTACCGGGGAGCTTGAGGGTGTAAGGAGCGGCGTTTTCGGGTTGGAGGGAGGCGTGCAGCGATGCGATTTTTTGCATTGACCCGCTAATGAAATGGTGGGTGGATAGTCAAGGATAGTCAAGGGGCGATTGAGGCGTCCAAGTCGAGTCAGTATCAGTATAAGTGTCAGTGTTAGCGTCAGTATTCCGTCAGTGTTGTCAGTGTCGATGTGAGCAAAGGAAAGCAACACAATTGCTGACCACAACGAATTATTTGCACATAATGAGCTTTTCACTCATCTCATCTCTGTCTCATCCTCTGCAGTACACACACAAAAACAACTCGCACGCACAGGCATCATATCATCGCGACCCTCACCTAACGACCTGGTCGGACTTTTGAAGAGCGTCCGTCAAATTCATCAAGCTGTCCAAGGTGCCGACGAGCAACGTGGGGATCTCAATGGGCTTCAATCCGTGTGGCGATGTCCTGCTCCTCATCCGCTCCAAAACGGCGGATGGCGACGGCTCGGACGGGATAGAGAGGAGGACATAGGAGGACGGCATCTGTGAGCGAGTTGTTGGGTTAGAAGGGAAGAGTGAAGGGAGGACACGGACACAAAAGAGGAGAGCAATAGGGGAGGAGAAAGACTGCAATGGCAAACAGCAACAATGACAGGTAAATCGCACTCCAGCGTGCAGCGGATAGAATCGAACGGACCTCCGAATGAATTTCACAAAAAGTCGGTTTAATGCCGAGCGAGAAAGTGTGTGCTCCTGCTTTTTAGCAAAAAAATGAAACGTGTTGTAAATTACACACGACAGGATTGATCGATCACGCGCCGCTACACTCCCTCGCCGCCGTTATCAAAAAAGTGCCCTCAGTGAAAATATCATGTCGGCAGCTGCCCGGTTCGCCAAGAAACGAAGGGCAAAGGCCAACTCTGAACTCTCCTCTGACGCTACCACTCACTCAATCGCCTCCTCTTCAGCCTCCTCCTCGGCTCAATCGCTAGCAACGTCGCAGGCGTACAGTGTGCTGCAGACGAGCTTATCACAGACCCGAAAGGACCTGACAAAGACTCCCACCTTCTCATCCCGTTTGAAGGCTGCCAATACTGCCTACAATGCCGGTGTTGAGCTGCTGAAAATGGGCGAGGTGGTGATGGCTTCGGAGATCTCAAGCAAGATGATCACCCTTCTCGTGGACGGATTTGACGGAACGGAGCGGAAGCATTTCCAGACGACCGACAATCGTCCTGATTATGTAAATCTGGTGGAAAAGGTGGGAAAACTTGGGATGCTCTTTGAGGGACTTCTTGCGGAGAAGGGCGGTGTCATTGAGACGACAAAATACAGAGATTTCGTCCAGAGGGCCGTTAGCATGGACCGTGTGGTGGGTGATATTCGAGGGGGTGCTATGGATCTTCATGGCTTGCTTGGTGATGCCAACAAGCTCCTCTATTTTGCCTGCCAAAGGTCTGAGAAGGAAAACACGTGAGTTAATCTGTTGTCAACGATCCCCGAGATGCTGCCTTGATGTTATCGTTGTCTAGCAAGATTATTAATTCTCTGGCATGATCTATCGTTGTGTACCATGTCATGTCGAATGCTGACCAATGTCGACCAATGCCGACCACTCACACCCTCTCTCTTCTCCTCTCTACGCATCCAACATACCTCCAACTAACCTCCAACTAACCTCCAACATACCTCCAACATACCTCCAACATACCTCCAACTAACATCCAACTAACCTCCAACTAACACATACAGTCCCCAGAATCTATCCGACAGTTCTTCGACCATCAATGATGCGGCCAAAAATACCGTTCGTTCCTACGTGCTCGCCGAGTCCCCGGATCAAATTGCGACTTTCCTCATGGAGGTTAGCGAAAATGCTCACAAATCATCCCTCACGAGAGATGTTTGCTTAATGAGCGCGACGATTCAATTCCTTCTTTTGCGGAATATGAGAGATCTCACTGCCCTCCTCGAGCGCTTTGAGAAATTGTTTTCTTCACAGGACGGGCGCGAAAGCCACCTGAGCAGATACGTCGGATTTTCGTTTTGGTTGGTGAAAATCTGCCAGAGGGGCGGTGAGAGCACGGCCAAGTTGTTTCAGTGGCTTTGCGGGAGTTTCAGACACGAAACACAATTCGACAAGGCGTGGGGGGCGGAGGTGGCCAAGATTGGTAAAATTTATTTCAACATCCAGCCGCCACCCAACATGATGGATATGCTTAGTAGCATGCTAGGGGGTGGTGGGGGTGGGAAATAGTAATACTGGTAGAGAAAAAAAGCAAAAATTTGCCAAAAAATCCTGTGTGACGAGACGACCTTTTGCAAAACGTTTTGCGTCGTGTGCTCACACACACAGGACGAAACGAAACGAAACGAAAATTCCTCTCGAAACCGTCACGAAAACCCTCTAGTTAGTTAATTAGTCCTTCTTGTTTGGGGCACCTCCTGCCCTGATCCTGATACTCTCCTTGATCTTGCTCGGTAGTTTGTCACCGTTCTTCTTGTACTCATCGTAACTAACAAAAGTACCGAAAAATGTGTCGAAGCAGAAAGGCCAAGGGACCCCATAGTTGCACTCGAACTTGCTGTGATGGAGCCAGTGGAAGTCACCGTTGGCGGAGGGTTCTCCGTGCCCATCATGACCACCTATCGGGGCAATACTCGCGTGGAATGAGGCGTAAAGAAAGTGCATAGGGTGGGTGCTCATCAAAAGAGGTGGCAGCCAGGCACAGGAGTAATAGAAAAAGTGTTCGACAGGGTGCATGCTGCGAATATTGACATTATTTACAGTGTTGCGGGGGGTCGGTTGGTTGGTTGGTTGGTGGGTTGGTGGGTTGATGGGTTGGTTGGTTGGTGGGTTGGTGGGTTGATGGGTTGGTGGGTTGATGGGTTGGTTGGTTGATGGGTTGGTGGGTTGATGGGTTGATGGTGATGGGGAAAGGAAAAAAAATGTAAATACGAAATAAAAGAGGGCGAACCTTCGGTCGTTGTCGTGCCGCTCACCTCAAGCCGCTCCAAGGTCCGGGGTTGTAGCTCTTGTGGTGCAGAGAATGGCAGTACCTGTACAGAACAGCCCCGATGTCCCCCTGCAGCAGCCCATTCTTTGCATTCCACCAGGGGTGGATACCCCTGTGGCACCAGTAGAAGTGGATCTCACGCCAGTACGTCACTCCTCCCAACAAGAACAAGAAATGCATTTCATTTCCGGCAATCTTGTTGTACGAAGGAATGATCTCGTTTGCCCACAAGTACATACATAATATCTGCCAGCTTGCAGCCTGAAGCCACCCCAACGTGGTGTAGAAAATCTCCCTTTCCAAGTGACCAGTGCTAGAAGAGAAATACCCAACCTTGCCAGTCTTAGGTTCATACTGGTTGTTGGGGTTGAACTTTGCATGGTGGATCTTGGCCGAAAAGGGACTAATGTAAGTGAGCCAATGCCAGAACATGCACAGTCCCCAACCCGAGAACAGATGGTAGGTGACAACAGGGGCAATCCAAGAAATGTCAAGCTTTTGGCAATCAGTCATCCATCCATCATTGCTAAAAGAGAGGAAATAAGCTCCAACCGCAAAAATGAACTCGAGGCTGTGACCTAAATGGCACCCCACTGCGTACGTCCAAATGTCATCCAGACTCCATCTGGCGCTGAGTTTGATATTTTTCCAATTTGAGCCGAACAAAGGGTTTTTGAAACCCCAGTAGCTGTTCTTCTTCTCATTCGACACAACACCGGAAATTGTCGAGAAAAAATAAGTCATTGTGAACTTACTAACAACAGTGGAGAAACCTCTGTCGACGGTCGACGGCAGAGTTCGAGAGGAACTCCAAAATTCTAATAACTTGAATTAACGGACAGGAATCTGTATACCGAGTAAATTAATTGCGTTTTCACGTATACAGAAAAGTCTGTATCTGTGTAAGGATAACAGATGTCTGATCAAAACCCAGCCTCACCAACATCGCCATCATGCCAACCAATTACACAAAAGGACCTCCAAGCCATGTACATCACAACTTCCCCACAGCACTACCGAAAGACCCATCCACCGAAGGGAGGCTTTATAAAATCTCTCGTGAGTAATTCTAAAGGGGACAGCAGGAGCGAAAATACAACTCCTTCAGGTCTTGCACGATTTATACCAATGTTGCAGTGGCTACCGAAATATTCCGCTTCCAAAAGTCTGCGCCTTGACATCATCGCAGGGTTGGTAATTGCATTCATGGTCATTCCCCAATCCATGGCGTACTCGATGCTGGCAGGTTTACCGGTAGAGTACGGTCTTTACAGCAGTCTTGTGCCCCCTCTTGCTTACATGATCTTTGGAGGAGCACTGCACTTGTCCTTGGGTACAAACGCGCCCATCAGCATTCTAGTGGCGGACTCGGTTGCCTCCGTCGTCGATACTTCATCTGACTGCAGCGACGATGCCTCCTCAGCAGACTGCAGTACGATCATCGAAGCAACCCTTGTACTGACGATATTGTCGGGACTGCTTTATTTGGCCATGTATGTTTTGAATTTCTCTCTGGTTACATCATTCGTCCCTGACCCAGTTTTGTCAGGATTTACCACGGGAGCTAGTGTGATTATTGTGAGCAGCAATTTAAAACACGTCTTCGGCATTGACGTCATTCGGGGGAACGTGGTCGCGCAGTTGATTGATATAATTGGAAAGCTGAAAGACACAAATTTTTGGGCTCTTGGTATCTTCGTTGTGACGATCAGCATGCTGTTGGCAATCAAGAATCTCAACGGTAAATATAAGGATAAATTGCCTGTGCCGATTCCTGAGCAATTGGTGGTGTTAATTTTGAGCATTTTCTTTGTGTGGATATTCGAGATTGATTGTCCCATTGTGGGGGATGTGCCTGAGGGAATGTATACCCCAAGGATGCCCGACTGGGACTGGAAACTGGTGGGAGATATGATACAGCCGGCAGTTGTCTGCAGTGTCGTGACGTACATTCTAACCGTCAACATTGCGAAGGCTCTGGGAGCCGAATATGACTACAATGTGGACTCAGCGCAGGAGTTATTGCCGAACTCATTCGCCAGCATTCTGGGCGGGCTAACTGGCAGTTTCCTCCCCAGTGGGAGCTTCAGTAGGAGCGCATTGGTGGGAGAGATAAGCGGAGTCGAAGGGACGGGAATGCACAACTTTTTTTCCGTCCTCATGGTGGGGATTGTGGTTGGATGGCTGACGCCCGTGTTGTATTACATGCCCAAAGCAATTATGGCAAGCATCATTTTTGTCGCCTTGAGGAACATGGTAAAATTGCAGGAGGCGAGGAGACTCTGGGCCTACGGGGGAAAGGATTTCTGGCTCTTTGCCGTCGCTTTCTTGTGCACGGCTTTTTTTGGAGTGACCTACGGAATTTTCCTTTCTCTCCTTGCCTCCTTCATCCTCCTGCTCCACAACTCCTCTCGTCCCCCAACCCTCGTTCTTGCCCCTCTCCCCTCGCCTTCTTCCAACGTATTCGTGGACGTCAAACGATACCCCGAAGCCGAGCAATTAAGAAGAATAAGAATATTCCAGGTTCAAGGGGACTTGTCCTTTGCAAACAAAGAGTGGGTTGAGGGTAAACTCGCCAAGATGAACAGAAGGTGGGAGGAAGATGAGGAGGAGGAGGAGGAGGAGGAGGAGGAGGAGGAGGAGAAGAATGTGCAGCAGCAGAGCGACGAAGAAGAAGCATGGGGAAAAAGAGTTAAAGTGCTCATCATGGATATGCAGTCCGTCAATAGCATTGATACAACCTCCGTAAAATTTCTGTCCGCACTCGCCTCACGCTGCAGCTCCAAGAACACCCGGCTGCTCTTCGCGAACTGGAGGAGCTCGCTGGCCACGGGGAAGGCGCTAGAGGGCATGAAGTTTTACGATGTCGTGGGCGAGGAATGCTTCTTCCTCGGATTAAGCGAGGCTGTGGATTATGGGAAGAGGGTCGTGAAAGAGGGAGAGAGAATTGGGGCTAATTTGAATGATGACAAGGGTGCAAAGAACGGCAGCTTAATTCAGAAGGGAAATGTGGATACACAAATATAGATTGTTACTAATTGTTAGAGGTATTGATGAAATTGATGAATTTATAGAAGGGTTACGCCGCTCAAAATAAACGTTATGTTTCACTTTATTCCCCTTTTAGTCGTGTTCAAAATCCAAAAATGAGAGGCAGGCCGCTCACATAGTCGACTTTTCCGCAGCCGCCAAGAACAAACTGGCACTAGCAGCGCCGGCAAGCACGTAAAAAATTGTTTTGGCAGCACCGAGTGGTTTTGCAAAATTGCCAAATGCCCCTCCGTAGGACAGCATGTGCATTACCCTCTGCCCAATCCAGAATATCTGCAGCTGGGTGATAGTGGAAGCATCGACGCCGGCCTGGATGGCAGCCAATGATCCGCCGATAAAAAAAACGGCATTCTCAAAGTGATGCTCTTCCATCGCTTGAAGCTTTGCGAAGACCTTGTCAGTCACCTTCATCTTGCTAGCGACCTCCCTCGGGGCGGCGTTGCCCTGGATAGCTGCTGCTGGTGAGAGTGTTCCGAAGATATACCCAATTTTCATTCCACAAGGGATCATGACGGTGCACATTCCGTAGAAAAGGCCCCACTGAGGGGTGGAAATGCGGTCGGATAACAATGACGGAGTTAATTTCACAAAAAAGTCGACGACACTTGGCGACAGAACTTTATCAGGGAACAGATTTACCAAAAAAGGAAGCATCTTGGTCTTGGATGTGGCGTTGGAGAGACAATCGCGAAGTCCAAAGCGTCTTGGACGCAAGACACACACACAACCCAAAGCATTAGCTAATATATTTAAATAACCACATCAACAGCCACCCCTACGAATTACTGAACAATGGGACGAGGAAGACGTGGTGGAGGCGGTGGAGGGGGGATGTTTGGGGGCAGCCGTAGCAAGGCAAGCTCTGCCCCTGCAAGACGGCCTGCTGCCTCCCCTCCCGCTACTCAGTCTAGTGGAGGTGGCGGAGGGATGTTGGGGGTAAGTACGTGAAGTGCGAAAGAGCAGACAGGCGCAACAACGGCTTAGGGTGAAAAACTTGACACTGCCTTTTTGTTGTCAGGGGTTGTCATCGAGGGCAGCAGCTTTAGCTTTTCTGTGAAAGAGCGCAAGTTTTCGTTGCCTAGGCTTATCTGGGACCAGCTTAGTTCAGCAATATCGGTGCCGCTTTTCCAGTCCGTCATTTCGCGCGTGTGTCTTGCCTTGCTTGTTTGTCTCCATACTAACTAACTCACTGCAATCCTCTCCACAGGGTTTGATGTCAACTGTCGGTCAGGGTATGGCTTTCGGAACTGGTAGCGCCGTTGCTCACCGAGCAGTCGATGCTGTCATGGGAGGGCGCTCAGTGGAGGTGCAGCACACCAATGCTGATGGCACCCCCTATGAGGGGGGTGCCGCTGCCCCTGCTGCGCCCCAGCAGCAGATGCAGCAGAGCGACCCCTGCCAGCTCGACAAGCAGAATTTCTTCGACTGCCTCAAGGCGACCAGTGGCGACGTCCAGGCGTGCAGCAGTTTGCAGGAGATGATGAAGAGCTGCCAGCTTATGAGCTCTAGTGGTGGAGGTGGTGGTACCACCTTCAACTAGGCAAGGATTATTATTATTATTTTGAGAACTTAATATGAATAGCTCCACTAAATACGGCAGCATTTGGTATCTGACAATTATATCTACTAGTGCTTCCATCCAATTTAATTTATTTGAGGAGGGCATCGGCAGTGAAGTACGAGTTCCTGTTGCAACACTTTCTGCCAAGGCTTGAATTCCTTCCCACACACCCGCAGGATGCCTCCACCTTGAAGTCGGCGAACGCGCTAGTTCTACAAAGTTTGGGTCAGCGAATGGAAATCGGAAAGTCAATAGCGCATTATGCTGTGCTTTCGACCCCTCGCATTAGCTGTAGCTGCATCTGTATCTGTATCATTACTCACCTCTGAACACTGAGCTTTCTCTTCAATTCGTTCAATTCATCCATGTCATTTTTTCGCTCCACACATTTTATCAGTCCCGTGAGAGACCAAGGATTGTTCGGGTACTTGTCCAAATCGGTGCGATACACTGACTCGCTCTCCAAGAATACCCTCTCTGCATTTTTGGCCGCGTCCGCGATATTTTTTGAGCTTGCGAAATCGTGTGACTCAAGCAGCGTGCCGTATTCAAAGAGAAGGCCCGCAAGAGCATGGCGCACAGGCACCATGATTCCCCACGGTTCATCATATTTCATCGCATCATCATACAAAACTCCCGCTCGAAGTGCTGCAAAAGCCCGTTCGTAGCCGCCTTCGCGGTAGAGGATTTCCCCGATGAGCACTTTGCGCCAAACCTTGCACTGATCATAGACGGAGTTGTTGTGCACAACGCGGTCTTTAAGCACGCTTTGGTTACCATCATCGCCATCTTCATCCTCATCTTCGATCTCGACCAAAATATCGGATTCTTTGTCGTACCGGTAACGAATTCCCATTATCCTCTCCAACTGTGAAGATGGCGGAAATGGCGGAGATGAGTGAGTGAGTAGTTAGTTTGAAGTGGTGTTGGGGAGGGGTTACGAGCGACACGACACGAACTCAGGGGTGACTAGAAATGGTGCGTGGCGAGCGACACGACACGAACTCAGGGGTGACTGGAAATGGTGCGTGACAAACTCAATGAACCCCTCGGGCATCTGCAAATTACACCTGCTATGAGCTCTCTCAACTCCATCACACACATTCATACTCACCTCGTTCAACTCCGTTCGCGCCTCAGCAATCCGATTCAAGCCAGCGTTCGCAATTCCTCGAGCATAGCAAAAGGATGCCCAGGTCGCGACGAAGAGTTCTTTGTCGCATTTTTTCTTCATTGGAAATTTGCGAGCGAGAATCTCCTCATATCGACCGAAGCGCATCAATACGTGAAAGACAGTGCCGAAAAAGCCGTCTTTGGAGTAGAGGTTGTCAACCCCCGAGCCCCGGCAGTGGGAGTAATCGCCAAAGTATTCCGATTCCCACAAGCTGGAGAGCCTCATCGCCTCCTTTTCGAAGCCTCCCATCATGCAGGACCATATGCCCATGTGGAAATCGTGGTTTGCGTAGCCCTCGAAGAAGGTGCCTATAGTGGAGACGTCAGAAGAAAAGTGAGATTTCTTCAAATCAATATCACCGTCGATGGCGAAATTGTTCCACCGCACAGATGTCTCCCAGTCGCCAACTTGCACATCAATATGCGTGGCCATGTGGAGAAGATGCGGGTACTTGCTTGCATTTCGCAATATTGTGCACGCGCTTTGTAGCAGCTTGTTTTGAGCAGGGTGGTATCTTGGTGACATCTCGCTGAAGTGAATGTAAAGGTGCGCCAGGCCAAGGTGATCTTTATGCTCTTGCAGACCCCTCTCAAGGACACTACAAATGCGATCAGCAAGGGATGCAACAACTGGCTCCCGGGAGGGGTAATGGAAGTGGGACCAGGGGGCGAGCAGAAGGAGCGAATCGGCTGTGAAGAAAGTCAAGAGGGGGTCGATTTTGGTTCCCGAGGCCTCAGCGGATGACGCCTACGAGCGAATACAAGTCGATGGAGGACAAATTAGACAACTCAGGACATTATTCCAAAAAGGATCGGTTAGGGTTAGGTTGCCTTACTTACCTCTTCATCATAAATCTCACAGAGCGCCTTCGATGTTGCCTCAAGCATTACGTACCCGAATCGCGCAGTCGGAATTCCCGGTGTACAGCGAAGCGAAATAGCTTCGATCATGAGAATTAGCAAAGAAGAAGAACTTGCAGGAGCATTCTGAGAGGCAAGCTTGATATGTCTGTCAGCGAGCTGTCGGCTGAAGTGATCAGAGTTGTTATAGCGGAGACCAGTGTAGGGGGTACTGTAATACCCTGAATCAACCGCAAAATTATAGTTTGGACCATGTGAATAGGCAATCAGGAGATGCGAAAGGGACAAAACAAGAGGGGATGGCTTGGAAGCAACAATCTTGTGCAGCTGCTTGAGAGCCAGGTCATGGTGAAAGCTGAACATGTTGTTCAGCGGCTCTGAGAGAACCCTGTTGGAGGAAACAAGAGATGCCATCCAGAGAGGGTGCGCAATAATGATGGTCCGCGACTTTAAGGAAGGAAAAGAAGGAGAACCAATGCACACAATCTTCAGGTCTACTGTATTTAGTTCAGAATTGTCGAATTATTCTTATGAGCGACGTTTGAGCGCGTGTGTTTCCCAAAAAGATTTCCCACCACGCCGCGTTCTGTTATTGGCTATATCTTCACTTCTGATTAGCTTATAATGAAAAATCGACCACCCAGTTCGTTCAAAAGCTTACGAGAACTTTTCCTACGCTCATTGACTCTCATCGAAGTCGAAAAGCTGAGATCTACCCTTCTTCTGCTCACCAAACTCTCCCTTTCTTTTCGCCAACGTTTTGCCAACCCCTCCCAAAACAATACTGTACTTTCGTTCTTCCTTCTTTCCTTCGTCTGAAGATTTCAACTGCTGATGGTGTCAAATATCCTTTTACTAGCAATCTCCATAAACTTGAGCCTTCCTTTCAGTTTGCCTCTCTCCAACAATAACCCATATGTGCAATTGTCTCTATCGGACACGTTTCAAAATGACAGGCTAGGTGATCTATTTTCATCTTCAGCAGAATTCAGAGAAACTCTACGCCTTGCAGCGCGGAAAGACCTGTTTGTACAACCACCGTTGACACAATCAGATCAACGAGAGAAATACGACAAGCGAGTTCTGTTGATGAAGCGTCTACAAATTGATCTCAAATCCACAGCGAATGGGAACTGGCGAACGTGTGGAGAGTGCAAGCACTTGACTCGGGCGTTTCAGGATCATGGTATTCACGACTTAAGCGGTGAATATTTCATCAAAACACTGGGAAAAATTTTACTCGATTCCGGGTCTGTAATCAATGGAAGTTGGCTCGACATCAGTACGGATTACCAGAAGGCGCAGAGCTATGCCTGGCACCGTGATAGCTCTGATGATAGGCAAAACACGCTGATGCTCGGATTTCCTAAGGAGGACGATTTCTCTGGCGAAGGAGTTTTCTCCCACATATCTCTGTTTGACAGTAGCAGCGAAGAAAATGCGGCGGCGGCCTTCAATCAGCCTGTCGTAGCTTCCCCCCAACTCAACGAAAAACTCAGTTCCAGCTTGGAAGAAATCGTAAAGCCTGTCTGGAAAAAGGGCGGGGAGATCTTGCTGTACCGAGATACTGTTTACCACTCTGCTCCAGATATAACTTGTAGAGCAAGTGTGTGGCGCCTTATGTAGGGATCTAGTTAGTCATTTAAAATTTGCGACTTACACAATGACGGCCGGTAGAAATAAAAAAAACTTGGAAGCAGCCTTTAACAAAACCTTGACATTTATTTCAGTGCGTCTTCGCTGAAGTCTCTCAGCAAATCTACGTTAGAAACACATCGCCGTCGAGCAACAACGCGAGCCCAGTCAGCCACATCAAATCCATAATTCTGAACACTTCCCTTCACATCCGTTCCAGAGAGAAATACCACAGAATCTTCGAAATCAAGGTAGCGGTTATAACTTTGTTTTAGAGTCTCGACTTGATCGGGGCGAATACCGGAAAAGCAGATGCGACCACCTACTTTTACAGCGCTCACTAAAACCGCAACCATTGAGGGGCGAATCAATGCTCCAACAAGAATATTGGCGAGGATTAAATCAACATTGTCCAACGTGAAACCAGGGACGATTGCTCTTGTGTGGATGAGCTCGATTTCGTCCTGATCGCCGAAATTGGCACGCCAATTTAACTGCGTAGCTTCCAAGGCATCCTCCTCGACGTCTACTCCTATCACTTTTTGAGAGATAGAAAGCTTTCGAGCTGCTATGCCGAGGACGCCGCTACCACAGCCATAATCTACTAAAGTTTTCACTTCCTCCCCGCTCGCCTGTAGCATCAACAAAAAATCGAGACACAAGTTTGTCGTTGGATGGATTCCTGTTCCCCATCCAGGGAGGGAGGTGTCGAGGACAATCGTCGGCATTGTCTCAGTTTTCGTCGACGAGGTTTCAGAACTAATCACGCGCAAAATTCCACCAGTAGAACATCTAACCTCAACGCCTTCTGGCGGCAACTTGTCCCCACCCTCATCGAGAAGGCCAGAACTACTACTGTCAGAATTCCGAATAGAGGAGCAAAGGCTGTTTGGTTTGATATAAAACGAGCCAGCCAGGTGATAATTGCAAAGGAGGAGGAGGGCGAAGAAAAGCAGCCGAACAAGAAGTAGCATGGCCGCTGACGAGCCAATTCCTGCTGCTCCTCGAAGTGAAGCCTTTCCTGCTGTTCCTTGAGAATTTCCTCCTGCTTTTCTTCAGAGTCGTCGAAACGTTGGATTGAAAAAATTCCGTTATTTTCAAAATTCAGCTCTCCCCCCTGGAATATTTCGAACAAATTCCTCTCTCAAACCTCCTTAATGGCCAAAAAGCAAGTGCACCCAGGCTACAGGTCTTTTGGAGGCCCCCCAGCACATTCTACCTTTATGCAAAATTTACGAACGACGAAAACAATCATCAATAAGGCGGATAAATTGGAAGATACGAGCTACACAGTTGACGATTACAAGAATGTCATGCACCCAGAAGCAGAGCGAGGTGCTCTGACGAGCTACCATATTGATCACAAAAAGCCTATTTCGAAGGGGGGCACGACCACCCCCAACAACCTCAATGCAATACATTCTCAGGCAAATTATGTAAAAGGCGCTAGTACTAGCATAGTCTCGGATAATATGCAGACCGGGTTAGAACAGGACCAGTTCTCTGCCCTGAAATTGCACATTGAAACTTTGGATGTGGATGTCTGTAAAGCTCTCGGCAAGCTTCTCCTCAAAGCGCCTCCAAAAGACTTTGCTTGGAAAGCATTCAATACCCAGTTCCAGTATTTTGTAGAAGAAGCTCTGCCAGATGCGACGGGAGAGAGTGGAAATTGGTCCAATGCAAAATATGATGGGCCAAAGATTTACGAGTTCATCAGCTCGTTTATGGGCGAAGGGAGACGCACGAACACATCTTTTACCAAGAAGAAGGAGGTAAAAGCTGCCCAGTTCCACAAAGCCACTCGTGATCCTTGGAGCGAGCGAGAGACTGAGCTATTCAAGAGCGCGATGGAAAAGCACGGTCAAAAGTGGCGTGCAATAATGAAAGATACTTCCGCCGGAAGTTTCGGCTTGCAAAACAAGAACAGAAGGACAAATGTCAATCTCAAGGACAAGTATCGAACATTGGAAAGACCAGCGCAGAAAAAACCGTACACTAATAAGGGCACGTGGGACGAAGCGGAAGTCAAATCATTTTTGGAAGGTAAGCGATAAAATGCGAATGATAAATGTACTCATAACGACCCAACAACGTGCTACATGAACTAATATCGATACTACTCTGATTTTGGGAAGCCGTTGATAAGCACAGGCAACTCATTTTGAGCCCCCCTGGTCGCGGAAAACCAGGAATCTGGGCAACCATCAAAAGCGACACAACTATTGGGTGCTATTCAACGAAATACCCCGGCCGGAAAGTACAGCAGCTAAGGGAAAAGCACCGGAACCTCGTTCAAAATAATCTGGCTCAGCCCATTTCCCGGAGGGCGGAATCCGTCGAGATTGGTCCCAACAAGCGTCGAAAGTTGCGGTAAGTAAGTAGTGAACCAATTTGGATGTGAACAACGTCTACTGTAGGACTGGACGTTTCTGTTTAAACAAACAAATCATTGTGTTCGTTCGGGGGGGCATCCCACTTGGGGCACATTCATTATTTTATATCGTGTCTTCCACAGGGAATTCCTTCACCTCTAACAACCACCCCCTTTTCTATAGACCTTTATTTGCTGTAAAAAAGTTTTTATTTTAAATATCATAGCCATCTGCCACCCCCACTTCATATATTGTTTTCCCGTACTTGAGTTTCTTAAACCGTTTCTTGATCTCCATATCACTACTTGACGGGGGCTCTATTTTTAGTGACATCACATTCACCCCGTACGAGAAGGACTCCCCTGTGATAATGATTTTGTCGTTTAACTTGGCGCCGATAATAGCTTTGGCGACATGTCTCATGTCATATCCGTCTGTATTTGTGGCGTTCGCAGTCTGACCACTCTCTCCTGTATAAAGCAGTTCTCGACGGAACATCAGCTGCAGTTTTTTCCCCTCATAATTCACGTCAATAAATAGTAAACATTTCCCCTTCAGCCGGATCACCTTCTTCTTGGCTGAGATGCTCCGTTGCCTCTCAAAGCTCTGTGCCGCCATCGATCGTGAATTTGTAGAGAGGTTTTTTTTAAAATTATTTTTTTAAGGGGACGCGCGCGGTTAGATCTCTGTATGAAAAAAAGACAAAAAGGGTTTACTTACGAGGAAAGACGCACCTGAAACAATTCGCTGACTTTGCCCTCAAAATAGAATTTCTCAGAATCCTCGCTCAGCAAAACGTCGGGGGCCTGGGGCTCTTTTGCCCTCCTTTCGCTCCACCTCAATTTCGCCTTCTCAAATTTAGCATAACCCTCCTCGGAGCTCAGACTGGCGTATACCTTCTTGTCGATGGGCTCGTCGACAACTCCGTCGATGGCGAAGAAACAGCGCCGCGACTCACGTTCGTCCCTAACGATTCTGACTGAATCCTCCCATGTGGAGGCGTCGTTTAGCCAGCTCGGAGACGTAGATTTGTTACCGTAGAGGACTGCTTGAGTTCTTTCGAATCGTTTTTCCTCAAGCTCCCTCAGTGGCGCGTTATTGACCACCATTTTTTTCTCGCTGCCATCTCCTTCCCCCTCTTCACCCTTCCACACTCGCACCTCATTTTTCTTTGTGAATATATTCGTGTCTTCGTAAATGACATCAGCTTCTCGACCACTGAAAACCCGCTGTGACTCGCTCCAATTGCAGCAAGGACAGCAAACTACTCCCTCAATACTCTCCGCGTCTATCGACTCCAGCACCTTGGAGAGCGTCACGTGACAGTGCATCATGACAATAATGGCCTTGCCACACCTGATTCGATAATTTTCAATCATGCCTCTCAGAATGCGGACGCCTTCGACATTACCGAAAGAGTAAGATGGGTCGTCGGGATCATCAGATTGATTGCCTTCGTCGAGGCGCATAATTGGGTCAATAGAGTAGCATGTCCAGGGTCCTTGCGACATAAATTTACAAACCACCCCCGTTCGAGGTGTCATGCCATCCCCAACAACAATGATCGCATCTCCATCAAGGCTCTTCATTTCATTGATCTTCACATGGCGAAACACTGCCTCCCACATCCCAAACGACTCGCTAACCTCCTTGGCGTCTGGGAAAAGGTTCAGCCTCAGCAGGTCGACACTACATCTCCGACGCAAGAATTCATTCAGATAGCGCAAGTGGAATGCGCTCTTCTCCTCACGCTCAGATGATCGCGACTTGTCTTTCTTGGAAACAGTAGCGATTGTTGTGGTGGTCTGCGGAGTGGTCACAACCGTTGTGATGACGTTGCTACTGTGATCGCAATGGCTGCTGTGTTTGGCGAGACTTTTCTTCAATATCCCGGGAAAATATACTAAAGCAAGGGAAGCAACACAACCAGCTGCAAATGCAAATGCAGTCGTCGTCGTCGTCGTCGCAGCTGTGGCATTCTTTATCGCCATGTGAAAAGCTTGGAGGTGGTCCGTTTAAGGTGGGAGAGTTACGACGAGTATTGCTGGTCGCTGTAGCTATCAGTGAATACTATTGGATGCGTCCTGAAGTTCTTTCAATGAAAAATCGGTAAAGACTGTTGCGCCTGGAGCTCTTCCAATTTTCTATTGGGTGAGAGGGCCATTTGCACGCCTTGATCTATCTTCTTTCTATCTTCATCTATTTTGAACGATAACCTTGACACTCCAAGTTCAACCCGTTCGCGGAGCCGTATATTTTGCTTGGACTGCAGATAAACCCACCGATACGGCATCCCATAGATGGTCCGACGATTCTACTTGGTCGCTGTCGCGGTTGTTCTGCTGGCCGCCAACTCTGATGCCTTCATCCAAGCACCCGGCTACAAATTTGTCACGAGAAGAAGATTTATCGAGCGGTCCTTGTTTCAGAAGAAGCCTGCACAAAATTGCGCTACACAACAACAACCTTTGACGAGTACTGGCGTTAGCGGATCAGCAGACGATGAGGCCGACGCCCTGATATCCCAAGCAGAGATTGCCGAGGAAACCCTAAAGTATCAGCCATCAGTTGACTTGTCTGACCCAATTTCATCTGCTTTAACAAAGATATCTCCCTCCTCAACGGGTGTAAAGTCATTTGAACTCCTGGATTCACGCTGGAATGGCAATGAGGTATTCAAGTACGTAATGAATGACGAGAAGTTATTTTTCGTGAAGTTGAACCGGGTCGAACATCCGAGTGTGTTTACTTCAGAAGCCGTCTCGCTTTCTGCTCTCAAAAAGGCTTCTTCACTCAAGTCGCCTCTCCCCATGCACATTGGCGAGCTGCCAAGAGTGGGGGAATTCGGCCCTGGCAGTTTCATGATTTTAGAATGGCTGCCCATCGTTCCCTTTGGCGCAATGCAGTCTCAGAATCAAAAACTCCTAGGGCTCTCGCTTGCAGAGCTTCACAAGTCAACTGTACATGATGCCCTGCACAAAGGCCGTTTCGGATTCCCCACCAGTAATTTTCTTGCTGTGACACCGATGAATAATACCTGGACCGACACTTGGGAAGAATTGTTCGCTCGAAGATTGACGGAGCAACTCGAACGACTCGCTCCAAGTCTGCAGGAGGGCGATGTTTCACTAGTGGAGAAGGGCGCCATTATTCTTGACCACCTGGATTTTTTTCTCGCCGGAACTGAAAACATTAAACCGAGCCTGATACACGGCGACCTTTGGATTGGAAATACCGGCGCCACGGAAACAGAACCGGTGATTTTCGACCCTTGTTGCAGCTTTAGTCACGGCGAGTTTGAGTTGTCGCCGTGCAAAATGTTTGGAGGTTTCACAGAGGACTTTTTCTCGGCATACCACGAAGCGATGGGTGGAAAGAAGGCGGGTTGGGAAGTTCGCGAGAAGCTATATTTGTTTTACCACTACATGAACCAGCTGAATTTGTTCGGCGACACGGCAGTAAAGAAAAATTGCGAGGATATAAGTTCCGATTTGTGTCGGATGCTGAGTATCGGAGAGAAAAAAAGAGAAAAACAATAATTAAATTGAGAGAAGGTCGGTCGGAAGGGTCGTTTCGTTTTCCGAGGAAAATCTACTTCTTTAACTCCTTCACATAAAATTCTACTCTGCAATCGGCCCCTTTGTTTGGCACGTCACAGCGAAAAGAGGGTCCTTCTTCCCTCCTTTCCCCTCGCTTAGAACGTAAGGCTTCAGCGTGCTCATATTCCACTTCTTCGTTTCTGTCTCGCTCATCGCAAAATACCCACACACTGTTAAGATGTGGGTGAAATCGTCCTGCCCGCTCCAGATGCCGACGGCCTTGTCCAAAAACAATCGGTCGCTGAAGGATATGGCGAGCGTCCCGCCTGGTCGGAGATTTGAGGCGATCGAATTAAGTACCTCCACTGGGTTGATCAGGTAATCCACGGAAAGCTGAAGCAAAGCTACATCAAAGCGGCGGTCACCCCCCTTAAGAATAGGCGTCGGCAACGTCGGGTTTTCGTTCAGATCTATCACAATTGATGAGGTTAGCAAGGGATTTACGCTCAGTTCCTTCTCATTCATTCCAACACCCACTGCATTTCTAAGAGAAGCACTTTTATTGACATTGACATGGGAAACATGTGAAGCACAGACATCAAGGATATCAGTCGATTGCCCTACAATCCGGGTGTTGAATTCAGTAAGCAAAGCCACAGCCTCCTTGTCGATGTGTTCCACAAACTTCGGCTCATCGTAGAATCTTCGATCAGGTGATTCATCCAATCGAGCAAAGTTTCTCCCAAGATGATACCCCTCATCGCTCGAGAATACTTCCCTCTTCAAGCTCTCAACAAAACCGGCCTCACCACCGCCATCCTGTCGCAATGATTCGACATAATTGTCGACCTCTCCTTGAGTGGGGGCAGTTACTTTCGCATTTGCTTGCGTTGGCATCGTGAGGGGAGAGAGTAGGGTGAAGGAAATGAAATTACGGCGAGGTATCGAGGCGTCTATTCTTATCCCAAATACGGACACCACGATGCCACAAGACAACAGAAAAAATATGAACATTCCAATAATCAATCTTTCTTTTACGTCAGCGCTGCCCCTCCCTCCTCAAACTCTGTTGCCCAGTTGTCCAGTCTTTGTGATCGATTACGAATTTCACAGAGCTGCATTTACTCGACACCTCGTTACCTCTCTGCTATAACGAAATGTCAGAATCCGCGGGAATGAAGGAAAGCCCACCAGGTTTAAAGAACGATGATAAGCATTGGAGTCCGCCCCCCTTGTCACCAGATGGCATTTCCGGACTTCCATTTTCGCAGCCAGAGCCACCTCCACCAGGTACCCCCCAATCAGCTTCTAGTGAGACGAATGACGGCGACAAACAAATCTTTACCTTCAAGGGTCCTTCTGGTGGCGATTCCACTCCCGCTGCCACGGAATCTGTAGCTGAGGTAAAAGTCAAAGATCCTCACCGAAGCGCTTTTAATGGGGGCGACGAGCCATGCTGGAATTTTCAGAACCTGGAGAATGCCCTTGCTGGTGAGAAAACAGGGGAGACTGAGGAGGACGACTGCGACACCAAGGTCGCTGCTGACGCTAAAAAAAAGGTCGAAACTGCGAATCTTTTTACCATCAACCGTGCATCAACAACTCTCTTGCCGCGTTCTATCTCAGCTGGGGGAGCCGCTAGTGAAACGCATTCACCCTCAGCTAGGGGAGCCGCTACTGAAAGTTCAGGTGAGACCTTCCGAGAGATGTGCGACAGGGCCTCAGCAAGTATGACAGGTTCCCCGCCGAGAGCACCCACGTCGTCGGCCATCGGATCTACTACTGAAAGTTCTGTTGAGACCTTCAGCGAGGTGTGCGACAGGGCCAGGGCCGCAGCTAGAATCACAGTGTCGTCACGCGTATGCACCTCGAATGAAGTGACCTCGAATGAAGCAACAACGACCGGAGCAACAGCGACCGGGCCAACAACGACCGGAGCAACAGCGACCGGGCCAACAACGACCGAGTCAACAACGACCGAGTCAACAACGACCGAGTCAACAACGACCGAAGCGACAGCAACGAGCACGGTGTCCAGATTCTTGTCTTTCGCCCTTCACCTGGGGGGCATTGCCGGCATTGGCGGCACTGCGGGTTCGGATGCCGATATTGGCCCCCAGGATGGCGCGCCTCCTGGCTTTGTGGAATTAATAGCGGGAAATGAACCTCCAATTGCGCAGGCTGCATTGAATCAGATGATCGCCGGTTTATTCGTGAACGCTTTCATGCAGCAGATCGGCGAGAGCGACGATGACAGCAATAGCGAAGACCATCTCTCTGAGTTACAATCCACCTTGGGGGGGAACGAGTTCCTCGACGGTCCCATTGATTGCACCTTCGAGCGGCGAAACAGACTTACTTGGGACGCAGCCGGGAGCGTCAACAATCCATTCAAAGTGTGGCACTACCCCCCACCCCATTCGAATATTCTGCTCCCAGAATTCGAAAACGTCGACAGGTCAGTCGGGCGCGTACCCTCCCTTCTCTCTCTGTCTTGCAAGGCGGTCGACGAGTTTTTCCGCTTGTTGAAGGCAGAAGTGCTGGAGGATCCCCGAAATAGCAAGCTTCATTTGGATACCCTCGCAACCTTCCCTCCTTCAACCATCAAGACGGTGATCGCCTCTCTCAAATGGGACCAGTTGTGCCCCATTTACCTAAGTTTCCATCCCGTGATCTCCGCCTATATTACTGACGATGTTCTGGATGTTACCATTGCCAATTGGGAAACTGCCTACAGAAAATTCTACGGCGAGCGGCTCTACCGAAATTCCTCCGAGGGAAAAAAGGAGATCCCAAGAATGAACGAGAGCCTGTCCCCTCTTGCCTTTGCCGAGTTCACGGCTAAACACACGCCTTTCGCGAATATGATTCATCTATTCGGCTTCGAGCGCAAGAAACGAGCTGATCAAGTTACCCCACCGTCATATTTCTTCACTTACGGTGCTTGGGGAGGACCGGTTTCACAGCATTACTTGAAATTTTCAGGAACCTTGTTGGACGAGGAGAAACGAATGAAGGAGAATAAGGAAGAAGAGCGAAAAAAGAAAAGGAAAGCAAAACCTAAAGAGCTCTTTCCGTCCAAGAAAGAGGAGCCACCAGCAAAGCACCAGCCAACACCGTCCCAGAAGGAGGAGCCGCTTTTGAGCAAGGGTACTTCGGAGGCGGCGGAAGGTGCGACGTCGCCTCCGCCCTCGACGCCGGTCATCATCACCACTATTGAGGAGGCGCGGCGCCCTTCAAGCTCTCCGGCCCATCCCCTCCTCGAACCTCTCAAACAAATATTTTCCAACGCGTCCGAGATTGAGGGCAAATTGGGTAAAATCAGCGCTGTGACGTGTAAGTCGAATTGGTTGAAAAATTGGGATGTCTTCACAAGCGGATCGCTCAAGGGACTGAATTGGAAGAACGTAATCTGCGCGGGCGGTTCAGTACTCGCCTGCACGATGCCGTCAAAAAAAGAGGAGGAAGGGGGTCAGTTGACGGATGTGGAGCGCAAGGCGTGGCTGTGCGCTGATCCTGCTTGGTCAAAAGTTGAAAATTGTGAGCGCAGTCCGTATGCGGACTCCGGAGACATTGACATCTTCCTCCACTCAATGACGAGAAGGCAAGCGAACGCGAAGTTGATCGCAATTCAAAAAACCATTCAGGCAAATAGCTACTCCCCCGTGCTCGTAGTCAAGACGAGGCACGCAGTGACGTTCGTCCAAGGCTTCCCTCGTCGTCACATTCAGGTGGTGCTGAGGATTTACAGTTGCCCCGCCGAGGTTCTCATGGGGTTCGATCTCGACGCGTCCTGCGTCGGGTTCGACGGGAAAAGTGACGTTTTCATGCTCCCACGCGCGGTTCGCGCACTCAACCTCCGCGCGAACGTCGTCGATTTGAGCCGTCGGTCGCTTTCTTACGAAGCCCGCCTCGCAAAGTATGCCACGCGAGGTTTTTCCGTCTACGTCAAGGAGCTGGACGCGAAAAGAATCTCCCCTGTGCTTTTCGACCTGCCGCTAAATTGTCCTGATAAATTCAAGGAAATTGTTGGTCTAGGAAAGCTTCTGTTGATCGAGAAGGCTCGGTTTTTGAGCGGTTCGCCTCATCGTATACCGGATCGATCACAAGTCATTACCGCCAAGGTTGGCGAAGCACGATCGAGCGGTGAAATGTACGTAGACCCCCTTAAATTTGGGTATACTCGTCGACTGTTAAAACGTCCTTGTTGGTGGATGCCGAAAACAAACCATGGTTTCTCTGATGAGGAATTGTTCATTGCTGAGAACGCCGCGATCGAAGGCCGTGATCGTGCTGAAAAAATACAAATCAACGACAGCCTCTTTGGCGGGAAACTGAATTGTGACTACTCTTCGATTTTCCTGCCTTTCAAGGAAGGTTACTCGGTGCAGAAAATCAAGGACCTCGTGTCTAATATTATTTTTCAGAAGGAGTGGGCTGTTGACAATTTTGACCCGTCCGACTGGTGGGAGGACGAATCTGATGATGAGCTGGAGACTGCGATGGAGACTTGCGAGTTAATCCGTGCGGCTCCTTGCGTTTCGATGGGATTTGACATCTCAAAGCTGATCCATGTCAGACAGTGGGTGTGAGTTGGCGAAGCGACAATCTATTTCAAGCAAGCCATTTCGGCTCATCCGCGCGCGCTGGCACGTTGCTTATTGCTGCTTTCATTGCCTTTGATCGGGATCTGATTTTGCTACGGAGCAGAAGTACTTCCTAAGCGTTGTCTCACCACACCCTGATACTGTTTTTGCCGCAGCACGCACAACCCAGGGCGCCAGATTCTTACAGGATCATTCCACCCATTGTCCGCCCATGGTTGGGCTGACGGCGTTCACCTTGAAGAGAGCGACAACGAGGGCACTTTCGTCAAGGTCGTGTGTATATTTTCTAAAGAGAACATCAGGGGTGTGATAAGGGACACATGGCAGTGTCTTGCGCAAACACACGATTTTATCCACAGAAAACGGGGGTATATGTTACGGTCTGCAGCCACTGTGGTAGAGATTGAGAAATTCAAGCGTAATTTGGCTGCATCTGTCCCGCCCCAGGACTACAAAATTTGCCTCATTACCTACACTACCTGCCTCCCCGGCAGCACTGTATTAGACGATGATGGTTGCGTCGAGGATGGGGAGGGAGCGGAGTCTACTCTCAGTTTTCAAGTAGTATATCATCCAGATCCTCTCAGTGATAGTGATAGTGATACTATTTCCTATAATTACAGGCTGTGCTCGAGCACCCTCGTCGATGATGTTTTCAACGACTTCACAAATAGGTTGGGCAATGACGATGACGGAGAAAGGCCGTCACCAGATTTGATGTTTCTTTTTCGCGAGACGGATACTGTCAGCAAGGTAACCAGCACCGCACCATTCTGTACCGAGGAGTTTTTGTGCGCTCTCCCCTTTCTGCAATCAATCGAGGAGGCGGGCATCGTCGAGGGCGACAAGATAGTCTGCAGGGGTTCTGGACTTGCTTTTTACCCGTACGAAGGTGACCCGGAGGCTTCGTGGAAGGTAAAGCGCCGCTCCCTGAAAGGAACGCTACAAGAATCTGACCCTTTTCTTGGCAAGCATTGTCCCTTTCATGTTTTGAAAACCGAATACATCGGCCTAGCCGAGGAAATCGGAGATGACTTACCCTATTGGATGAGGTAAAGTGGTGACGGAAAACCGAATACATCGCCCCCCCCCCCCCCCCCCCC
>ERZ651776.1448-NODE-1448-length-28287-cov-5.344736_pt1 | contig 28287 bp, 21 predicted proteins | sample MGYA00514761_ERZ651776 | MGnify/ENA metagenome assembly ERZ651776 | reverse complement strand
GGTTCTTGGATTGACCGTTCAAGGGAAGCAAAAAGTGCCTTGGGACTTACGGGAACAGAACTGGAATTAGCCGCTGGACAACAAACCTTGACCTATATGATTGCCTTTCCAGGAATTCTAATCATTTTATTTGCTGTACTCTATTTTTGGCAAAAAAGTAGTGTAAAAACAGCCAGCGCCTAAAATTTCATTGTAAACAAAAAAGCCACCCTAGAGGTGGCTTTTTTTATCTATTCATTAAGTTTTCTATTTCCTCTATTTCAATTGGAATATTTTTCATCAGATTTAAGGGGGCACCCGTTTTTTGTAGTACTACATCATCTTCTAAGCGTACACCGAAACCTTCTTCTGGGATATAAATTCCAGGCTCAACGGTAAATACCATATTGGTTTCCATGGGCAAGTGTAAAAGACCATAGTCATGCGTATTGAGCCCTAAGTGGTGAGCTGTCCCATGCATAAAGTATTTTTTATAGGCAGGTTTTTCTGAAGATTCATTCTGAACATCTGCCTTGTCTAAAAGCCCCAATTTTAAAAGTTCAGAAGTCATCAGTTTGCCAACTTCAACATGATACGGCTCCCAATAGGTTCCAGGAACTAACATTTTGGTAGCTTCATCTTTCACTCGCAATACTGCATTGTAAACGGCTTTTTGACGATCTGTAAAACGACCATTCACCGGAATCGTACGGGTCATATCACTGGAGTAGTTCGCATACTCAGCGCCCACATCCATTAAAATTAAATCGCCGTCTCTACATTGCTGATTATTCTCTATATAATGCAATACATTTGCATTATTACCTGATGCTACGATAGGTGTGTAGGCAAACTTTTTAGAGCGATTGCGTAAAAATTCGTGAATGAATTCCGCTTCGATTTCATATTCCCAAACGCCTGGTTTTACAAATCCTAACACACGACGGAATCCTTTATTGGTAATATCACACGCCTTCTGTATCAAATCAATTTCAATAGGGTCTTTTACAGAACGTAAGCGTTGTAAGATAGGATTGCTTTTTGCAACGCTATGCGCAGGATATTTTGCTTTCCACCATTTCGTAAACCGATCTTCACGAGTTTCAGTTTCAACTGCAGCTCGGTAATGCTCATTCGTGTTGACATATACGGTGTCTGCATACGTCATCAACTCAGCAAATATTTTTTCTAAATCTTGAAGCCAAAACACGGTTTTGATTCCAGCGGTTTCCAACGCTTTTTCTTTCGTAAGCTTCTCACCTTCCCAAACCGCTATATGCTCATTGGTTTCTTTTAAGAATAAAATCTCACGATATTTCTCCTTTGGACAATCAGGAAATAATACCAAAATAGACTCTTCTTGATCTACCCCACTTAAATAAAAAATATCTCTGTGTTGCTCAAAAGGCATGGTACTATCTGCACTGATAGGATATTGATCATTACTATTAAAGACGGCAAGACTGTTTGGCTTCATCTTCGCCATAAAGTTTTTACGATTTTTAATAAAAAGCTTGTTATCTATACGATGGTATTTCATGAGATTCTGATTTTTATCAAAAGTACGAAATGTGATATGCTTCTGGAAATGTGTTTTAAGATTGTTTTTATACGCTTTCTAGGAACAAAGTGACGCAGAAGTTTATACTGAGTTTCGTCGAAGTACGAAAGCGTACACTTTCTTTTTTGACACATCCAAATCAAATCATGATAGAAATTCCATAAAATAAAAAACAAATTATATAAGGCTGTTTTAAAGAGTTGTTTTTGAAGCCAAATCTTAACAATTTTTAACGCTAAGCGCCTGTAACCAGTGATGTTTTAACGATTATACTTAGTATATTTAACAAAAACATCCACTATGAAAGATACACAACCACTATTAGAACCTATAACATTAGGAGAATTACAATTAAAAAATCGTGTCGTTATGGCACCCATGACTCGAAGTAGAGCCGATAATAAAGATGCTGCTCCTACGGAGGATTTACATGTGCCTTATTATACACAACGAGCCACTGCGGGTCTTATCATAACCGAAGGATCGCAAGTTTCAAAAAGAGCTGTAGGATATGTTTACACCGCCGGAATTCACAATCAAGCACAAATTGATGGCTGGAAGAAAGTCACTAAATCTGTTCATGATGCCGGAGGACGTATTTTTATTCAGTTATGGCACGTAGGAAGAATTTCTCATCCTGATTTTCACAATGGTGAATTGCCATGGGCGCCTTCAGCGATTAATCCTGAAGAGGAGGTATATACACCAGATGGACAAAAAGATACTGTTACGCCTAAGGCGATGACACAAGAAGAGATCAACATTACAAAAAAAGAATTTATACAAGCTGCCAAAAATGCGGTAGAGGCTGGTTTTGACGGCGTCGAAATTCATTCTTCAAACGGCTACTTGTTTCATCAGTTCTTTAGTCCCTTCAGTAACAAAAGAGAAGATATATATGGAGGAAGTATAGAAAACAGAGCTCGCTTTTTCTTTGAGGTCTTAGATGAAATGAAAGAAGTCATTCCAGAACATAAAATAGGCGCACGTTTTAATCCTTCCCTTCACGGCGTATTTGGAATGGAAGTAGAAGAAGAAACGATCCCAACGTTTGATTATATTATTAAAAAGTTAAGTGACGAGTACAACTTAGCCTATATCCATTTATCTGAGCCTTTTACAGATGTTTCAGAGGTTCCTCATGCAGTCTCAGAAATCGCCAAACGATACAGGCCTATGTACAAAGGAAACTTAATGATTAATACTGGATTTACACAATCCAAAGGAAACAAAGTAATTAGTAATGGAGATGCCGATATGGTCGCTTTTGGAAAACTATTTATTTCTAATCCAGATTTAGTAGGAAGATTCAGAGAAAATGTAGAAATGAGCGATTGGAATAAAGACACTTTTTACACACAAGGAAAAGAAGGATATATCGATTACGAAGCAAAAACAAGAGATTTAATCCCATCATAAATAAGAACCATTTTATTAACTAAATAAACGCCCAATATTGTGCGTGAGAAAATATATGAAAGACAGAGAAATAATGGGCGGATTTAGAACCATTAATCCCGCCACAGAAGAAACGATCAAAGAATACCAGTACATGACGAAAAAGGAGGCTTCTAAAGCTGTAGAAGATTGTCATCATGCCTTCTTAGATTGGAAAACCAAATCAGTAGATGCTCGGGCTTCGATTATAAAGAAAATAGGAGAAGTCCTTATGGAGCGTCGCGAAGAATTTGCAAAACTTATGACTCAAGAAATGGGAAAAGTAGTAAAGCATGGCTTCCAAGAAATAAAACTGTGTGCAGGTATTTGCGAATACACAGCAACCACAGGAATCAAAGAGCTCGAAGATGAAGAACGAGAATTACCTAATGGAGATAAAGGAATGATTACGTATTCGCCAGTAGGAGTTATATATGGGATTCAACCATGGAATTTCCCTTGTTATCAAGCAGTTAGATATGCTATCGCTAGTCTTGCTGCTGGAAACGGTGTATTATTAAAACATGCCGAGTGCTGTACAGGATCTGCGCTGTTACTACAAGAAATTATGGAACAAGCGGGTCTTCCTAAAAACTTATTTAAAGTATTATTAATCAATAATGATCAGTCTAATGAAGTCATTGCCAATACATACGTGAGAGGTGTCACCTTTACAGGAAGCCTCGGTTCTGGAAAAATTATAGCTCAAGAAGCCGCAAAGCATGCTAAGAAAACGGTGCTAGAGTTGGGTAGTAATGACGCATATATTGTTTTAGAAGATGCAGATATTGCCATGGCAGCAGAAACGTGCGTGCAAGGACGAATCTATAACAACGGAGAAGTATGTATCGCTGCAAAACGATTTGTTGTAGTAGAAAGTGTATATGAAGAATTTAAAGAGAAGTTTATCGCAGGCATGAACGAAGTGGAGTACGGAGATCCCACTAACAGAGATACTGCCATGGGACCCCTAGCACGAAAAGATTTACGAGAAAAACTACACGATCAAGTAACAAAAAGTGTAGACAAGGGAGCAGAAATCTTATTAGGAGGAAAGATGCCCAATGCAAAAGGATTTTTCTATCCAGCGACGATATTAGGAAATGTACAACCAGGTCAACCTGCGTATGAAGAGGAATTTTTTGGTCCTGTAGCAAGCTTAATTAAAGCGAAAGATCAAGAAGATGCCATGCGAATCGCAAATGACAGTAGATTTGGACTTGGAGGTGGTATCTTTAGTGAAAACATAGAAAAGGCAGTGGAGCTTGCAAAAAATCATTTTGACACAGGCATGGTATTTATTAATTCGGCAAGTGATAACCAGCCAAATATGCCATTTGGAGGCGTAAAAGATTCTGGATACGGAAGAGAACATGGAGGTTTCGGAATCAAAGAATTTGTCAACGTAAAATCGATTATGCCTATCAAATAATCTAGATTACTCACACATTAAAAAGTGGATATTCTTTATGAGTATCCACTTTTTTAGTTTATATACTATACTTCACACTTTGTTATTTGGTAAGATGTTTTTACGCTTTCGCGAAAGCGTACTCCACAAATTAAAACGCATCCTTCATCTTATGATACATTCAAGGCTATAACATTAAAAAGACAATCGCTTTACAAAGCAAAACCTCTTAAAACCTTTTTAAAGAAGATCATGCGCTAAAATTAGAACTGATTTGTGAGGCAGTTCAATACATTGAAAATGAGATAATTTTGATTTCATTGGAAAGAATTATAGTTAAATATTCGCCAAATAAAAGTATTTTACACATTATTGATAGTATTACTATTAGATTTGCATAGTAAACAATTAATTTTTTCAATAAGAATAACAAGTAAAACCAATAACAATGAAAAAACAATTAAGAGTATTCGCAGTCGCAGTAGTAATGATATCATTAATTTCTTGTAATGAGACTTCAGAAAAAGTAGTAAAAGAAACCCCTGTAGTTATTGAAACAATGGAAAAAGCACCAGTTAAGAGTATCATGACCGCAGAAGAGCAAGCGACGATGTCTCCAGATGAAATTATAGGAAGGTTAAAGAAAGGAAATGAGAATTTTGTAAATAATAATCTTACGCAACGAGACCATTCTGCACAAAGAAGAAAGGCAACCATCGGGCAATATCCAAAGGCGATTGTATTATCGTGTGTAGACAGTCGAGTTCCTGTTGAAGATGTTTTTGATTTGGGAATTGGAGATATTTTTGTGGCACGTGTCGCGGGTAATATAGAAAATAAAGATATTGTAGGATCTATGGAGTTTGCTACCGCTGTCGCTGGATCTAAAGTTGTTATTGTAATGGGACACACCGCTTGTGGTGCTGTAAAGCATGCTATAGATAATACAGATGCTGCTTCTATGGGCATGAATGCGCTCTCTGATTTATTAGCAGAAATTAAACCTTCTGTCATCGCCACCGAAGTAGATGGAGAAGTATCTTCAAAAAACGTAGCGTTTACCAATAAAGTCATTCATACGAATGCTATTAAAACCGTAGAAGACATCCGTGTACAATCACCAAAAATGGCAGCACTAGAAAAGAATGGTCAAATTAAAATCGTTGCTGCTGTTTATGACATGGAAACAGGGAAGGTAAGTTTTCAATATTAAAGTAGTTTAAAAAGCCACCCAGAAAAGTCTCCCTTTTCTAAGTACGAAAAGCTTCTTGGCTGGATGTACTTATCGGGTGGTATTTAAACAGCTTTATATAAAATGGTCATTTGTTAATTTTCATTTTAAGGTTCGCGTGAGCGAACCTTTTTCAATAGAAAGGGATGCTATTTCTGTATATTTTTTAAAAAATGATAGTGATAGGATTTCAAATGTTTCGACTGTCATAGATGCTTAAAGGCATTACTATCTATCAAAGAAGTCTGTAAATTTTTAGTGCTTGAATTCACGGAATTCAAGTAATGTGCTATTAAAATTTACTGAATAATTATATACTTTCATACACAGTATTAATTTAAAAAAAAACAATATGTTAAAAAACATTAAATCATTAGGAAAAATTTTAGACAAGTCTGAACAAAAAAATATTGTTGGAGGTTGGTTACCACCAGGATATTGTGATGATTTTGATACTCCAGAAAGCTTTAATCCAAATTGTGATACAGATGGTGACGGTCGAGATTGCCGCTTCCCATTTTATGTCAATAGTTTTGGAAGATGTACACTTTAAAGAAATGTATAAGCGAACTTCGGTTCGCTTTTCTTTTTCCCCCTTACCCTTCAATCGACAGTGTTACTTTACCTATGTTATCTTCTTGAGCGTTTTTAAATGACTCTTCGTAAATAGTATCGTCATTTTTTTATCATCACAATCAGAAAATATTATTTTTCATCTACAGTCATTGTACACGATGTACAACCATCACAATAATATACACAATTCCCTAAAAAACAGGTTTTATCTTTCGTACAAGAACATCCATTATTTCCTGCACAAGAGATAGAAGGCCCTTGTTGAAAATGTATGATTTGGTTGTCTTTATGTTCATCAAAATTTGGAACCACAGCAGAAAATGAAATTCCTTTATACTGCAATAAAACGTGTGTAGTACTTTCTTCTCCTTTTTCAGTAATTAATTCTGTTCCATTCTTGTAGTCATTTCCAATAAAAGCAACATCAAAAAATGCAATCAATGTATCTTTTGCGATATACTCCAAAAATATCTCATAGCCTCTATGTGTTAAGTTACCAGATGCTTTAAACTTTTCTCCGAGTAATTTACTAGAGGTATTATTGATAATCCCATAAGCAGGTTTCTTGATATCACCACCACTTGGAGTTCCTGTACAAGAACCCGAGCATGAGTTCTGTAAACAGCCATAGCCAACATTTTCATTATAAAAAACTTTACAGCTATTTTGAGCAGAACAAGCACAAGAATAACTCCCGAACTTTGAGAAACTTACTCCGTCTTTGTCATCGTAAAGTAAAAATTCAAAATCAGATGGTAATTCAATATCAATCTGGCTTTCTGAAACCATACGTACTTTTGTGCCTGACGGAAGCAGTATATCACCTATACTTGTTTGTTCTTCTACGATTCTGGTAATTACTTGTTCTCCTTGGAGATCATCTTGATTTTCTACCTCATTTTCACAACTCGTCATCGTGACTGCTATTATGAGCAGTGCAGATGATAAAAACTTAAAATACTTCATAAATAATTGTTTTTAGCAGAGTTAGTTATAAACAAAAGAACAAAATTATATTTATAAAAACAAATATAAATAATTGATAGTCAGTAATTTCTGTAAATTATGTATAGTGTGCAACAGTGTGTGCGGTTTTGCCATAATTGAAATACGATTTTTCACAAGATTTTCAAATCATGTTAAACTCCTTCCAAAAACTTTCACATAATTTCACATTTCCGTACTTTAAACGCACTAAAACTGATTAACTAATCCAAAATAGACCCGTCTACACGGGCAATACTTATGAAATTAGGCACACTCCTATGTTTAGGTGTTTCGGTATTCGCTTTCGCGAAAGCGTACCCACAACAACCTGCAACTTCAGCGGCACAAGTACAACAAGCCATTACCCAAAAACGTACTGCGCAACAAAATTCACTAGTTAAGAATCTCCCTTTTGAAAACATAGGGCCCTCTATCATGAGTGGTCGTGTAGTAGATCTTGCGGTCAATCCTGATATGCCTTCAGAATTTTATGTAGGCTATGCCAGTGGTGGGGTTTGGTATACCAATAATAATGGGACTACTTTTGAACCTATACTAGATACGAGCGATACTCAAAACGTGGGCGACATTGCTGTCGATTGGAAAAGCGGCACCATCTGGGTAGGGACAGGAGAAAATAATGCGTCACGTTCTAGTTATGCAGGTATCGGAATTTTAAAATCAACCGATAAAGGTGCTACCTGGCAAAACGTAGGTCTTACAGATTCACATCACATCGGACGTATCTTAATCAACCCTTCAAATCCTGATGAGGTCGTTGTCGGTGCTACAGGACATTTGTACTCTACCAATGATGAGCGCGGTGTCTACAAAACCACTGATGGCGGAAAGACATGGGCAAAAACACTGTTTGTGAATAGTGAGAGTGGTATTATAGATATAGACCATGACCCTGCCAATTTTAACTTGATGTATGCTTCGGCTTGGGATAAAGACCGTAAAGCGTGGAATTTTGAAGGAAGCGGTACTGGATCTGGAATCTATAAAAGTACCGATGGCGGTTCGACATGGCAGAAACTAAATGGATTTCCTTCTGGAGATGGCGTTGGGCGGATCGGGATTGCTGTCTATGACGCCAATACTGTATATGCGGTGCATGATAGTCAATTTCGCCGAAAGGCAGAAGATAATAAATCCAATAATTCTGGAGCATTATCCAAAGACGATTTTAAAACTATGAGTAAAGATGCCTTTCTGGCATTGGATACTAAGAGACTCAATAACTTCTTAAAAAGCAATAATTTTCAAGAAAAATACCGTGCCTCAACTATAAAGGATATGGTACGCAGCGGATCAGTACAACCTGTTGATCTTGCAAAGTATTTAGAAACAGCAAATACAGAACTCTTTGACACACCAGTAACAGGTGCCGAAGTATACCGATCTGACGATGCAGGAAAAACCTGGAAAAAGACACACGACGGTTATCTAGATGATATATATTACAGTTACGGATATTATTTTGGAGAGATTCACGTAAATCCACAAGACGATCAGGATATTTATATTTACGGGGTGCCGATTGTGACATCAAAAGATGGTGGAAAAACCTTTAAGAATATAGGAGGAGAAAACGTACACTCAGATCATCACGCTTTATGGATCAATCCTAAAAATGAAAAACACCTCATTAATGGAAATGATGGGGGTGTTAATATCACCTATGATGATGGTGAGAATTGGATCAAAGCAAATGCACCTTCAGTAGGGCAATTTTATTATATTCAAGTAGATAATGAAGAACCGTATAATGTATATGGAGGCCTTCAGGATAATGGAGTTTGGGTAGGTGCAAATACCTCACAAGAAAACAAAAGCTGGCACCAAAGCGGTCAATACCCATGGGAAAGTATTATGGGCGGTGACGGGATGCAAGTGCAAGTAGATAGTCGTGATGCCAATGTGGTGTATACAGGATTTCAGTTTGGAAGTTATTTTAGAATCAATCGCGAGACCGAAGAATTTAAACGCTTTGACATCAAGCACGAACTAGGAGAGGCACCTTATAGATTTAATTGGCAAACTCCTATTTTATTAAGTCCGCATAATCAAGATATTCTTTATCTGGGAGGAAATAAGCTAATGCGTTCTATGAATCAAGGAGACGATTGGATAGCCATTAGCGATGATCTTACTAATGGAGGCAAAGATGGAAATGTAGCCTATGGGACGCTAGCTACCATCAGCGAATCTCCCTTTCAGTTTGGATTGATTTATACAGGAAGTGATGATGGGAAAGTCTTTGTGACCAAAGATGCTGGAGGAAGCTGGACAGACATCAGTGGTGGACTTCCAAAAGATTTATGGGTCTCTCGTGTGGTGGCTTCAGAGCATAAAAAAGAACGTGTATATGTGACCCTAAACGGATACCGTTGGGATGATTTTAAAACGTATGTATATGTATCTGATAATTATGGGCAAACGTGGAAAAATATTTCTGGAGATATCCCAATGTCACCAGTTAATGTGATTGTAGAAGATCCTAAAAAGGAAAATATCATTTATGTTGGGACAGATAATGGAGCGTATGTAAGCATAGATGGTGGTCAACGTTATCACGCTTTCGCGAAAGGATTGCCAGCTGTAGCCGTACACGATATAAAAATCCAGAAAAGAGAAAATCATCTTCTACTAGGAACCCACGGAAGAAGTATCTATAGAGCAGACCTCACGACGATTCAGCAAATGGATCCTTCTAAAAATGTACAGCTTTTTGATGTAGGCTCTATGCGTAACTCAAGAAGATGGGGAAACAGTTTTAGTACATGGAGACCTGCCTTTGAACCATCGCTATCCGTATCCTATTTTACCAGCTATGCCGGTAAGTTTTCAATGGTCGTAAAAGATGCCGACGGAAAAGAATTGCAACGAATCCCGTTAAATCCACAAACAGGAATCAATGTTGTGGATTATGATATGTCTATCACCGAAAAAGGGAAGAAAGCATTAGAAAAATCAAATACCGAACTCAATATTGCAAAATCCAGTAATGGAAAATACTACTTACCTAAAGGAGTATACACTATCGAACTTGATGGCGGTGGCGGAAATGCAGTGGCAACGACGACTAAGTTAGAGGTGAAGTAGTAATTTTTTCTTTAAAATATAGAAAAAGCAGTTAAGAGTTCTTAGCTGCTTTTTTATTGAGTAAAATTTCACAAGTAATGTTGAATTATATTACGAAGGTTTTTAGTATGCTTTCGCGAAAGCAAACCCTTAAAATTTCATTAAAAAACGTTCATATATATTGAAAATGTTTAATGATAGGCTTTCTGTTTCAGATTCTTTTGAGGAATATGTCAAACAGAGCTATACTACTTCTTATAATCATTCTAAATAGCGTGATTCCATGTCCTGTATAGTTGTTAAAATAACGTTTGCGCCGTACATTTGTATGAATTACTTAAATCAACTTTTAATGAGCGGATTATTAAAATCTTCGATAGGCAGAAAAGTGGCAATGGCGCTTTCAGGTCTTTTCCTCGTTGTTTTTCTTACACAACATTTTGTTATCAATAGTACATCAGTACTTGCACCAGAATTATTTAATACGTGGTCTCATTTTATGGGGACAAATGGCTTAGTGCAGTTTGCACTACAACCTGTATTAATTCTTGGCGTTATTTTTCATTTTGTAATGGGGTTTGTATTAGAGATTCAAAACCGCAAAGCACGCCCTATCAACTATGTAAATTATAAAGGGAGTGCAAACGCAAGTTGGATGTCTCGTAATATGATTATATCTGGATTGGTAATTCTTGCCTTCTTAGGACTACATTTTTATGATTTTTGGATTCATGAAATAACGATTAAGTACGTAGAAGGAGATATGACAGGATTAGTAAACCCTAATGATCCTAGTTCTGGATTTAGATATTTAGAAGAGACCGTTCATAAATTTGAAAGCCCAGTGCGTGTAGGTTTGTATGTTATTTCATTTGTTTTACTAGCACTACACTTATGGCACGGCTTTGCTTCTACATTTCAATCTGTAGGATTTAATAATAAGTATGCTGCTGGATTATCCAAGTTTGCCAAGGTATGGTCTATCGCAATACCTGTAGGATTTATATGTATCGCAGTATACCATCACTTTAATCAAATTCCACATTAAAAATAATCGCTATGGCATTAGATTCAAAAATACCTTCGGGACCACTAGCAGATAAGTGGACAAACCATAAAAATGATATTAATCTTGTCAACCCAGCCAACAAACGTCTTATTGACATTATTGTAGTAGGAACTGGACTTGCAGGAGGATCTGCAGCGGCAACGCTAGCAGAATTAGGATATAACGTAAAAGCATTTTGCTTTCAAGATTCTCCACGTCGTGCGCATTCTATTGCAGCACAAGGAGGAATTAATGCAGCAAAAAACTACCAAGGCGATGGAGATTCTACCTACCGTCTTTTTTATGATACTGTAAAAGGAGGAGATTATCGTAGTCGTGAGTCTAACGTATATCGTCTTGCTGAGGTATCTACAAATATTATAGATCAATGTGTTGCACAAGGAGTACCTTTTGCACGTGATTATGGAGGGCTACTCGATAACCGTTCTTTTGGAGGAGTATTGGTAAGCCGTACGTTCTATGCAAAAGGACAAACTGGACAACAATTACTACTTGGCGCTTATTCTGCGATGAACCGTCAGATAGGACGAGGTAAGATCAAAATGTACAATCGTCACGAGATGCTAGACGTTGTAAAATTAGATGGAAAAGCAAGAGGGATTATCACACGTAACCTAGTTACGGGTGAGATTGAGCGTCACTCAGCACATGCTGTGGTTTTAGGAACAGGAGGGTATGGAAACGTATTCTATCTTTCTACAAATGCCATGGGATCTAACGTAACAGCTGCTTGGAAAGCACATAAGCGTGGCGCTTATTTTGCAAATCCATGTTACACGCAAATACATCCTACGTGTATTCCAGTGTCTGGAGATCATCAGTCTAAATTAACCCTGATGTCAGAGTCTCTTCGTAATGATGGGCGTATTTGGGTGCCTGCCAAAAAAGAAGATGCAGAAGCGATCAGAGCTGGTAAATTAAAACCGACAGCTATCCCAGAAGAAGATAGAGATTACTATTTAGAGCGTCGCTATCCAGCCTTTGGAAACCTAGTGCCACGTGATGTAGCTTCAAGAGCTGCCAAAGAACGTTGTGATGCAGGATTTGGAGTAAATAAAACAGGAGAAGCCGTTTATCTTGATTTTGCAGCGGCTATTGAGCGTTATGGAAAAGAGCAAGCGTATGTGACACATCAAGACGCTAATGATGCTGCTTTAGTCAAAAAATTAGGTCAAGAAGTTGTGAAAACCAAATATGGAAACCTCTTTCAGATGTACAATAAAATTGTAGATCAAGATCCATATAATACGCCTATGATGATTTATCCTGCGGTGCATTATACCATGGGGGGGCTTTGGGTAGATTACAACTTACAAACTACGGTAGAAGGATTATACGCTATAGGAGAAGCTAATTTTTCAGACCACGGAGCCAATCGTTTAGGAGCCTCTGCACTTATGCAAGGTCTTGCCGATGGATACTTTGTATTACCATACACTATTGGAGATTATTTGTCTCATGATATCCGTACAGGACCTATCTCGACTGACACTCCTGAATTTGAAGAAGCAGAACAAAATGTACGTAAGCAAGTAGTGGCTTTAATAAATAATAATGGGACCAAAGCTGTTGATTATTTCCATAAGAAATTAGGAAAGATCATGTGGAACAAATGCGGGATGTCTCGTAATGCGACAGACCTTCAGAGTGCGATTGATGAGATTGCTGCTTTACGAGAAGAGTTTTATAAAGAAGTACGTGTGCCAGGCACAGAAAATGAGTTTAATGAAGAGCTCGCCAAAGCACTTCGTGTAGCAGATTTCCTTGAATTAGGAGAGCTTTTTGCTAAGGATGCGCTTACGCGAAACGAATCTTGCGGGGGTCATTTCCGTGAAGAATCGGTTGAGCTAGACGGACCACAAAAAGGAGAAGCACTACGTGACGACGAAAACTTTACGTTTGTTTCTGCATGGGAATATAAAGGAGCTCCCAAAGATGCCGTATTGCATAAAGAAGAGCTTAATTATGAGAATATAGAAGTAAAACAAAGAAGTTATAAGTAGAGTTAATAGTTATTGGGTTATTTAGTTATTGAGAAAAGGGAATGGCTGCATTTAAATCATTTGAACAGTTAGAATGTTGGAAAGAAGCTAGAAATTTAAGAAATTTTGTACAAGAACAAATCGATATAAAAATCCCAATGATGAAAAATTTAGCTTGATAAGTCAAATAAGGAGATCTTCTAGATCTGTGGGAAACAATATCGCAGAAGATTTTGGAAGATTTCATTATCAAGAAAATATTCAGTTTTGCAGAATGGCTAGAGGTTCGCTTTATGAAAACATTAGATCATGTCATTGTAGCGAGAGATGAAAATTATATTAATGACGAAGTTTTATTGGAATTTAGAGTAATCCATGACAAAACTTTAAAAATATTGAACGGATACATTGCGTATCTCAAAAGATCTAAGTTAGAGGTATAAACCCCTAGTAACTTAGTAACTTAGTAACTTAATAACTTAGTAACTAGTTATGAAATTAACATTGAAAATTTGGCGTCAAAAGAACGCTCAGGCTAAAGGACAAATGGTGACATACCCTATTGATGGAATCGATGGAGATATGTCTTTCTTAGAAATGATGGATGTGCTCAATAATGGGCTGATCAATAAAGGAGACGATCCTGTAGTTTTTGATCATGATTGTCGTGAGGGAATCTGTGGTTCTTGCTCTATGTTTATTAATGGAGAAGCACATGGGCCAGACCGTTTGGTGACCACCTGTCAACTGCACATGCGTAAATTTAAAGATGGTGATACTATTACGATAGAACCTTTTCGTGCCGCAGGTTTTCCTGTGATTAAAGATTTGATGGTTGATCGATCTTCCTTTGATCGTATCCAACATGCGGGAGGATTTATTTCTGTAAATACGTCTGGAAATACACAAGATGCAAACGCAATTCCAATCGAAAAAGCCAACGCCGATGCTGCTTTTGATGCTGCTACCTGTATAGGTTGTGGAGCTTGTGTAGCGAGTTGTAAAAACTCAAGTGCGATGCTTTTTGTAAGTGCAAAAGTGAGTCAGTTTGCATTATTACCACAAGGAGAGATAGAAGCGACAGATCGTGTATTGAATATGGTCAAGCAAATGGATGAAGAAGGATTTGGTAACTGTACCAACACAGGCGCTTGTGAAGTAGAGTGTCCTAAAGGAATCTCACTAGAAAATATAGCACGCATGAATCGTGAGTACATGGCTGCTACTATGAAAGGATAATACATTTCTGCGAGAGCAGAATCTAATACAATATGAATCCCAAAAACCATGAACAGTGTTTTTGGGATTTTTTTTGCTTTCGCGAAAGCGTATAAAATAGAAAACCCAAGGTTCAATATGAGATGTGGCTTCTTATTGTGATATCACAACTATAAGTGCTATATTAAAGAAGTCAAATCTGCTATTATGTGGATTAACAATAGCATAGAGCACTTTTGAAAAACATTGTAATAACGCCTTATCTTTGAAAAAGTGAAAAACTTAAAAAAAGTGGAATTTTTTAAAGGAAATTTTTAGTTTTCAATGTCTTATTTTAACAAGTAAACTTCTAAAAATCAAAGTCGTGTTATTCCTGCTTTTTAATAAGAAGATTTTGTCAAATAAGGTGGTGTTGGCACATTACTTGCATAATTTATCATGTAAACATAAAACCAAATTATGAGTAAATTAAAATTGTTAATAGCAACAGTATTTTTAATAACTGCAAATTTATGTGCACAGCAAACATTACCTGCGGTACCGGATGATCCTATCCTACCGATAGCAGAGTTACAGGATGCCACCCTACAACAACTTTTATCTAATGAAATATTAAAAAACCCTATCTGGAAACAACTTATAAAAAGTAAGCAAATGTCTGTAGGTCTTGTTGACCTAAGTGATCTTAACAATATCAAGTATGCAGGGTTAAATGATAGAGAGCTTATGTATGCCGCAAGTTTGCCAAAAATAGCCATATTGCTAGCAGCTATGGATGCTATAGATAAAGGGGAGCTTATAGAAACAAAAGAAGTTAAAAAAGATATGCGTTTGATGATTAGTAAATCTAACAATCAAGCATCTACTAGAATGATTGACCGCGTAGGATATGAAAAAATAGAAGCTGTATTAAGAGCTCCAGAAACTATGTTGTATGATGAAGAAGCTGGTGGTGGGCTATGGGTAGGAAAACGATATGCTTCAGGCGGTAGACGATATCCAGAACCTTTGAAAGGATTAAGTCATGCTGCAACGACTTTACAGGTGTGTAGTTTTTACTATCAATTAGTTTTAGGTAATCTCGTAAGTACAGAACGTTCTAAGGAAATGTTGGATATTATGAAAGATCCAGCGTTGCACCACAAATTTGTAAATACCTTAGATAAAGTAGCACCAAATGCAACGATTTATAGAAAATCTGGATCTTGGAGAAATTATCATTCTGATTCAGCACTTGTATGGGGTCCTAAAAGAAAGTACATTATTGTAGCATTGATTGACAACAATTTAGGTGAGCAAATTATAAGAGATTTAGTATTGCCCTTGGAAAGTGTATTGAAAAAGTCGAAGTCAGCGAGTAAGAAAAAGAAGAAGGGTTGATCAAGAAATTTATTAATAAAACGTTTGGATTAAGAGATGGTGAAATATACATCTCTTTTTTAATGCAATTATATATCTTTATTATTATCACCGTATTGCTTATTGTAAAGCCTACTGTGAATGCATTATTTTTAAGTAAACTAGGCGCAGACCATCTTCCGTATGGCTATCTATTGGTTGCTGGAGTAGCTGTCAGCACGACTTATCTATACAATAGGGCTATACGTAATTTCTCTTTACTAAAGGTCACCATCACTTCCTTAATTATCTTTAGTTTAGGATTCCTAACACTCAGTTCAATTTTACATTTTGAGATATTGAGTAATATCTTGATTTATGTGTATTACATAGGCGTATCGTTGTTTGCGGTTATTGCCACTTCTCAATTCTGGATTTTAGCAAATATGGTATTTAATGCTAGAGAAGGAAAGCGATTATTTGGTTTTATAGGAGCGGGAGCCATTGCTGGAGGTGTTGTAGGAGGATATATTACTAGTATTATAACAACATCTTTCGGAAATAAATTTGCTATCCTTTTAGCTGGGATTTTAATACTTTTTTGTATCCCTATTATTCAAAAAGTATGGCGACTCAGGATACGAGAAATGAATACGTATATACGTAAGCAACGTACCTATAATGATACTAACGAGCAAGTATCTTCATTTAAGCTTATTTCAAAATCAAAGCACCTTGTCTACTTGGCGTTGACAACTGGAATAGGTGTGATTGTTGCAAAACTAGTAGATTTCCAATTTAGTGATTTTGCAAATACACTCATTACAAATGTAGATGACCTAGCTTCCTTTTTTGGTTTTTGGTTCTCAACATTTAATGTCATCGCGCTGCTATTACAATTATTTGTTACCAATCGCTTTTTAAGCCGGTTTGGGGTTTCTTCTACTTTACTCGTGCTTCCATTAGGGATTGCTCTAGGGAGTCTTTTGTTTTTAACCTTTCCAGAATTATGGGTATTAATCATTATTAAAGGGTTTGAGGGAAGTTTTAAGCAATCACTCAACAAGGCTGCTGTAGAGCTATCTATTATGCCTATTCCTTATCATATTAAAAGCCAAGCCAAGTCTTTTATAGATGTTGCTGTAGATAGTATTGCAACAGGTATTGCAGGGTTTATGCTTATTTTCTTAATTAGAAAGCTAGATCTAAGTACATCTTATATTACTGTTATTGTACTCTTCTTTGTATTTGTATGGATTGTTTTAATTTATAGATTAAGAGAAGCCTATTTTGAATCCTTTAGAAAGAATCTTCAAAACTCTTTGAGTAATCAAACACAGGAAAAAAGAAGAAAAGAAACTACGATTTCAACAGCTAGATATGTTTTTGCCAATGGATCACCAGAAGATATCTTAACACTACTTGAAAAATTAGGAGAATATAAACTCGTAGCACTTAAGTCTAGTATAATTACATTATTGGATCACCCATACCATCAAGTAAAAGCAGCCGCCATACATCAGTTATTTATGTATGAAAAGGGAACTGCTCTTGATAAAGTAGTCTCTCTCATTGCTATAAAAGATGATAGGTTGGTGTATGCATGTCTAAACTATATTATTCATCATACGAATATGAACGAATCTAAGTTTTTTAAAAAATACTTAGATCACTCTTCAGATTATATAGCTAATGCTGCTTTACTCTGTCTTGCAAAAGAAGCTACTGGTAATCGAAAGTTTAGTGAAGAATATGAACTAGAGCTTAGAATTGAAAAACAAATTCAGTCATTAAAACAACAGAAAGCGTATGGAAGAAAGGAGTCTATAGCAATAGTACTACTTGCAATCGCCTATGCTGACATAAAAAAATATTACTCTTTTATATCATCTCACCTCAATAATAGACATCCATTTATAACAAAACAAGCAATTGCAGCAGCGGGAATTACATCTAATGAACAATTTATAAAAGAGTTATTGCTAAAACTTACAGAAAAATCATATCGTAAAGCAAGTACAAAAGCGTTACGTAATTATGGACCTGAAATTACAAAAACGATTGTAAGGCTTGATAAGCAAGAAAACATTGGAGATACTATAAAGGTTCACATTCCAAGGGTTATAGAATCTTTTAATACACAAGGAGCTATTAGTGTTCTGATACGATTACTTAGCAGTAACGATGTTATCATCAGACTAGAAGCAGCAAAATCGCTATTAAAACTTAGGTCAAAAAATGAATCATTAGTGTTTAATATTCGTGTATTAAAAAGAAAAATTATAAAAGAGAGTACGTATTATAGAAATACAATGATTGCTATTGATTCTATTAAAACCGTTATTGAACAAACGCCAGAAGGGTTGAATAAAAACCTTAAAATGGAAATTGATTCAACTCGCCAAAATCTTGTTGATGTCCTAGAAGAGCAACTGGATACAAGTTTGCAATGTATTTTTAAACTACTGAGTCTTATATATGATCAATCTGATATTGATGTGACATATTTTGGTCTATTAAGTGATGTAAAGGAGACCAAAATCAATGCATTAGAATTTTTAGACAACTTGCTTAAAAGTCAGTTGAAATCTAGAATATTACCCTTGATAGAATATACCATTATTGATAAAAATGCAGATATTGAGCAAAGGATCAAATTAAATCTTTTATCGGAAAAGCAATACACTGCTATGTTGATAAAAAAGCGAGGGCAGCGAATTAAAATTGAAGTACTTCATTTAGTAAAAGCCTTACGTGATCCAAGTTATCTCCCCTTAATACAACCCCTTACAAAACACCTCAATATAGAGGTGCAATTCTACGCACAGGCTATTAAAACGTCTCTTATCAAAGATAAAGTAGCGTAATAAGATAATTGAGACGAAGGATGTAGCTCTGCTTTTAAGCGAGTAGTTGTTTTGAATATTGAATGCATATTGCTTGATGTAAATAAATAAATCCCACCTTTTAAGCGGGATTTGTAGATATATTCTTTAACGTGAGTTCGACGTAAATAATTAGTTAGTCTTTTTAGTATGATTATGCTAAATTTTAATGTAAAGAACTTACTATCATATATTTGTTCATTTTCTTTGCTCGTCCAAAGAAAACCGAACCAAAAGAAAAGACGCTTTTTCTTAGGTATTTTTTCGCTTTAAGCGAAAAACCACAAAGAACTTACTAAATTTTTTCCAAGGCTTCAAAAATTTTTAACGGAAATTGCCATTGCTTCATCTCGCTCAGAACTTACATTCTGTTGTATACTGGAGAAAAAGAATAAAAACTTATATCGAACTCACGTTCTTTAGTAATCTGAAAGAACAGTGAGGTTAATGTTCTAAGAGTTATTAATTCTGACCTTCATCTCCACCCTCATCTTCTGTGTCTTTATAGTTTTCGTCTAACTTGATTTCTTCCTTGTTAGATTTCATAATAACATCATCTATCTTACTAGCGAGATACATATGCGCTCCTGCAGAATTTTTATTCAAAACATTAGACATCAAGCATACAATATATTTTGTGTTATTAGGCTGCTCTACAATAATCACAGAATTCATATAATTGAACACATTCCCAGCATAACTTCTGCAATTAGGATCTTTTTCACGATCACATTTGTAATAGCTTCCCGATTTAAAATAAACAGCAGCACTGTCTAGACGATTAGATTTCGCGTAACGTATACGTCTGTCTGTTAGATAGATTAAACGTTTCATTTCTAGGCTTGAATTTTCGTCCACGACTTTACCTTGCTCTAATTTCACTAAAAACTTCATAAGTCCTTTCGGTGTGCCTATACTTCCACCTTTACGCCCGACATATTTTCCAGCAGGTCTGGTAAACATTCCTCCCAATCTCCACTCATCTTCGGTAATTCCTAAATCTCTTAGAGGTTGATTCACGACCATATTGGCAAGGTTAGTAAGAGAATCTCTTGGTGTTTCTTTAAAATAGTTTTCCCCTTGCTCTTCTGTTAGAAATACATATTCTGGACCAAAAGCTGCCATAAGCATCGCTTCCCGATACATAACACTAGCAGCGCCATTGTTACTGACGGACACCATGTGGTCTAACCACTCATACAAAGAAAAAACATCGGTTGCTCTTACTTGACGTTTTGAAAGTTTATCATTTTCTATGTCGTAAATAGGAACTGTATGATGATCTCCTGTTCCCCAATATCTAGAAGATACTTTAATATCTTTTAGGTACATAACTCTATCATCCCAAGAGTCAGGACATACTTTTGCCATTTGTGTAAATACAGCATTTAAGACGGCAAGTTTTCCCACACTTCCAGGCTGATATCCTACATTTTCTCTGTAACCTGCATATCTAAGTGCATCTGGATTGGTCATGTCTAATACGGCAGCAGAGTATGCTCCTGCTGGCAGTAAACGTTTAATGGTTTGTGCAAACTCTTTATCTTCAACAAGCAAATCATTGATGCTATCTTCTGTTCTAGATAGTAGCTGAAGGTTAATTTCATCTAATTTCTTATACGCACCAAAGGGGATTCTAGTATAAGGAATACTATCATCTTGCATTTTTTTGAGTTGATATAAACGCTTTATTCCTGTGCGTTCATATCCATCTATAGGATACGAGATTGTACTTAATCCAATAAGTATCGAGAATCCTATAAAAGTGTATAATACTTTGATCATAATTATAATTTTTCTGATAATGGTACTGTGGTATCCGTTGGTGTTTTTGGTGAAATTGATGATAGGTACTCAGAACTTTTTGCCTGTTTGTTTTCTACAAAAGGACGAATCTGAAACAACCACAATTTGTCATCCTTGAAGCCAAACTCCACATCATACGCTTGTCTATCTTCTGTAGATTCTGGAGTTAAGGTTGTTCTTATTTTTGATGCGAGTGCTCTGATATCCTTAATATTTCCTTCATTTAGGATAGGGCTTTCAAAGGTGGTATGATGACTGCTAGTGCCTCCAGATGTAGGAAGACGGATATAGTCTGGCTGTCTCGCTGGAGCTAGTAATATATGACTGTCTGTTGTTATAAGTCGCGTTTCAGCAGATTGTCCATCTACGGCTCCTCCGGCTCCTCTACTAAAGGCGACGGTAAGATCATCATCACTTCCGGAATTAATTCCTTTGGTAATCATCACTCCAGAATAATCTACATCTACGCTCGGAATAATTAAAATAGAAGGAAATACATTTTCAGGATTTGATAAATATTTTTGCCTCCACTTAAAACTACGCTCTGTGTAGGCAGATGCCCAAACACGTTTGATTCCGTTTATGATCTCATTTTCTTTTTTAATATTAAATAGTGTCAAATTTAATCCTGCTCCAGTAAATTCCTTAAGATCCTCCATATTGGTATCACTCCGCAGAAAAACGGGGACTTCTCCTATTTGGTTTCCAAAAGCAGTTTTGAAATTCTTTTTTAAATCGTCTGTAAAATTACTTTTTAAAGGCATATTTATAATTGCCTTATGAAGCACATCAAGCGCTTTAAGTTGGTATTGTTCTACAGCATCTTCCGAGTTATTATCTTTTCTCATAGAGTCCGCTTTCGCGAAAGCGTAATTAAGATATTCCCAATAAGTTTTATTCTGTCCAGGCATCTGTTGATCCATGTGGGTTCTAAAAATCCCAAACGGAATAATAAGACCTTCTACTACTTGCTCAGGAAATAACCGTTTTAATTCGCCTAAGTTTGCTGCTTTAGGACCGCAAAGCTTTCCTGAATCTTTTGCATTTACATCACGCATATTTAATACCTTCGAAACATCCAAACGAATATTTTCTACAGGAACTGCGATCACATTTTTACTGCGTTCTTTTTTGCTGAAAAGTGCTTTTTCTTCTTCAGACATCGCATTTTCTCCTTTTAGAATGACGCTACCTTTGTTAGAAACTGCATAAAATACTTTTTGCCCATTGTATTTTTTTAATGCTTTTAAATTGTCATAAGACAAAGCAGCATTAGGAATCCCTAAATTACGAGCGAGTAATTGCACATGTGATACAAGATTTCCTTCAGAAACAGTCATAATACCAGAAACTGGTTTTAAATCTGCGGGCGGTCTTTCAAAGATGTAAATTTTATTAGTATTTACTTCAATCTCATCAGGATTGCCATCTACGACAACAAGTTCTCCAAAAGAATACCCAGGGTTTAAACCACGTATGGTGCTCTGACTTTCTATAGTCATCACATCATTTGTAATATTGGATACTCTAGATACTAGTTTTCCAAGTTCACTTACAGCTTCTCCTAAGCTCAAGGCAACACTACTCCGCACACGATCATCTATAAATCCGTATGCCATTGGTTCAAAACTTGTGTAGGTATTTACAATATCTTGATAATTTGCTTTTGCCATAGCCGTACTCCATTCTACAATACTTCTACTTATAGTAAGTAAGGAGTTAAGTTCTTCTATAGTAAGTTCTTCTTTTGTAGCAAAGTCTTCTAGAGATGTTGCCACTGCATCATACTCCCATCGTTCTATCAAACCTGTGCCTACAGCGGCGCAACTCATTACATTTATTTTTTCAAGTTGTTCTCCCAATGTTGTTGTTTTCCAGTTTTGTAGCTCTGTTACCAATGTACGCTCTAATCGGTTAGATACATCTAATAGAAAAAGGCGTGTGGTGCTTTTTGGATATGTAGTAATGCTTAATCGTATCTCACTAAGTACATTTGAGATATCTGTTGCTAATGAAGCAGCCGTTTTATTATTAGTATTTGCTGTAATAAAATCAACCATTCTAGCAGTCGCTGGATTTGAAGCGGGAAGGGATTTAAAATCTTTTTCTAAAGAGTAAAAATCAATAGGTGCATAAAAAGCTTCCATTGTTTCTACAAGCGATTGGAGCTCTTTTTTTATATCTGCAGATAAAGGTTTTTTACTTTCTGAAATAAAATTCTTGACAAGGTTAATATCTGTTTTTTCTGGTTTTCCGTGTATCTTAATACGGGCATCCATAAAAGAAGGGACTTCATCAGAAATGGATTTTGATTGACTACGCATGCGTTGCGCTAGATTACTGTCTCCGCTGTGAGGTATATCTTTTAGTGCCTGACGAATCAAATAATAGTTAGATTTAATCGTTTGGTCATCTTTCAACAACCACTCAAAGAAATCTTTACCCCATGCTTCTTCATCTTCACTCTGTAAAGCACCTCTATAAAATTGTGCTTTTTGGGAAACCCATCCATCGTCTACACTAGCTAAGTATTTTCCGAGTTGGTATTGTTTTAACCGACTATAATTATTGTTTTTATCAAGAAAATCTGTGTTGCTTACCGCAGCGAGTATTTCTCCAAAATATAATTGATTGGTAGCTCTCAACTTAAGAGCAGATTCTTTAAAACTAGCATGTTGAATCCCTCCGCCTATATCGTCTGGACAAGGATCACGAGGTTCTCTTTCTGTACCGTCCTTACAAAACCATTTAATACGGTAGTAAGGCCCACGAGCATCTCTCTTGTAACTATCTACCAGTGAAGAAACTTGAGCAGATGATAAAGATTGTGAGTTTGATGGGAAACACCAAAAAAGAAATAATAGGATTGGTACAACAATTTTATAAGACATGAATTGTGTGTTTAAAATCTATAATGATTATAGATAAAGTAATAAGAGTAGTAAAGTTAAATTATTTTTTCTTGCTAAAGAATAAGCCTATAATCAATATTAAGATTCCTAGACCTATCGTTATGTAGGAGTTTGTGTTGTCTTGTGCTTCTACACTTAAAGGACCTAAACTTATAGAAGCTTCTGGAGCAACAAGTGTGTAAATTCCATATCCTAATAATGCTACGCCAGCGATCACTACGATTAATTTAATAGCCTGATTCATAATAATGATTTTAAGGTTAGATAGGTCAAAGTTACGTTGTTTTTTATCTCTTTACACGACCTCTTATAAGAGCAATAAAAAAAAGTGTTGAGAATACTAAGAAAACACATTTCCCAGTGCCTGCATGTGTTGCTGATATATTTCCAAAACCTATTATTGCAGCTATTAATGAAATAAAAAAACAAGTGATACCCCAACGAGTCATAATAAATTAGTTTTAAATTAATAATTTTGTAGTAATTAGACTTAATGATACTACAAATATCAGATGATAACTGTTATTTTACGTTATATAATTTTTGGTAATTATTATACGATTGCTAACTAAGTAAAATTTGTGATACTTGAAGTTTCCATAAATAATGTAACAAATGATATGAATTCTATAAATACACAAGATTTAATTAAATGTATTTTTGCTCGGTTATGATATCCAATGACATAACCCAATATATAAAATGACCATAAAAACTACTCCATCAAATTTTGCTTTTAATATTATTGCAACCATCGCAGTTATATTTGCCTTGTATGTGCTTAAGCCTCTTATCATGCCATTACTATTAGCGGCAATATTTGGAATTATGATCTTTCCGGTTCAATCATTTCTAGAGAAGAAGTGGAGATGTAATCGATTATTTGCAACTATTTTCTCCATCATCATTATGTTTGGAATGTCGGTATTACTTGTTTTTTTTATAGCGACTCAGTTAAGGGAATTTATGGATAATGGGAATGAATATATTTCAAAGATCACAGAAATATATACTAAAATTATTGGAGCCATAGAAAAATCTTTAGATGTCAGCAGGCGTGATTCTTTGTTAGGAAAGGAAGTGGGGTTCAGTGAACTTCTCAAGGGTAATTTTGATAAAATATCAGCTTTTATATTTCAATCTGGAGCTATTTTTAGTGACTTTGTTTTAATTCCTATTTACTTGTTTTTCTTTTTATACTATAGACGTTTTCTTAGAAATTTTGCATATCGTTTATTTTCAAAAAACTCTAATTCATCTATTAATTTGATTATCAAAGAAATATACGATATACAGCAAAATTACCTTGTGGGTTTACTTAAAGTAATGCTTATTGTTGGTATTTTAAATACGACAGGACTCTTGCTGTTGGGAATAGAAAACGCTGTATTTTTTGGATTTTTCGCAGCATTTTTACTTATCATACCCTATATAGGTGTCCTTATTGGAGCGCTTTTACCAGGATTGGTGGCACTAGTTACTAAAGACAGTTATTGGTATGTTTTTGGAGTATTTGCACTCTTTAGCTTTATTCAATTTATAGAAGGTAATTTTATAACACCAAAAATCACAGGAGAAAAAGTAAGTGTAAACTCTTTTATAGTTATCTTTTCTCTTATTGCATTTGCTATGTTGTGGGGAGTGGGAGGTATGGTTGTCGCTATACCAATTACAGCCACGATAAAAATACTATGTGACCATTCTGAAAATTATAAAGCCTTTGGTTTTTTAATAGGAGAACCTGAAAATAAATTCTTAAGAAGTACAGCAAGAAGCCGATTAAAAAAATGGAAATCGATAAGAAAAAATCGATAAGGACACAAATTAATAAGACTCCTTATCTCGCAACTTAAAATTTTAAGTATACATTTACGAGGTTAAATAAAAAATCATGAAGCTTTTTATAAAATTTGATTTCAACACCGTTTGTAATGTTGTTTTAAAAGAGAAGTTAGATGCATTAGATGTTGATTACGAGATGCTAAGTTTTGGAGAAGTTGTTTTTTTAGAAAATATTTCAGATGAAAAACATCAAGAATTTATAGATGCGCTTGCTCCTTACGGAATTGAAATTGTAGAAGATCACAAAAGTATTTTAGTCCAAAAGATTAAAGATGCTATTACAGATATGGTCTATAACTCAGATACCGAAGTACACGTAAAAAGTTCTGTATACCTCTCTGAAAAATTAGGACACAGCTATGGGTATCTTTCCAATCTTTTTTCTGAAGTTACCTATACTTCTGTTGAGAATTTTATCATACTACAAAAAATTGAATACACAAAACAATTGATAATTAGTGAAAATAAAAGTCTGACAGAAATTGCTTTTCAACTTAATTACTCAAGTGTAGCACACTTGAGTACACAGTTTAAAAACACCACAGGAATTACTCCTTCTGCTTTTCAAAGAATTATAGCTAAACGAAGAGAAGAAAATAATTAACCAACCTAAACCCAACACTTATAATTATGGCAACTGATTATACACACATTATACTTGCAGATGATGATGAAGACGACAGAATGTTTTTTACAGATGCTTTTGAAGAGTTAAAAATGAGCGTCAAAGTAAGCACTTATAATGATGGTGTTTATCTTATGGATTATCTCAACCAAGAAGACGCCACATTACCCAACATCCTTTTTTTAGATTTAAATATGCCCCGTAAATCGGGCATGGAATGTCTAAAAGAAATTAAAGAAAATCCAAAATATAAGGATATTGTGATTGCGATATATTCGACCTCTGCTTCGGAGGAAGATATTGAGAACACCTTTGTAAAAGGAGCCAATATTTACATAAAAAAGCCAAGTGATTTTAAAATATTAAAAAAAGTATTGTCCAACGTTGTGACTACAAACTGGCAATACCATACAAATGGACTTAATAAAGACAACTTTTTACTAAGACTTTAAACGATGACGATTATAAGAAAAATATATAAATCCTCTTGGTTTGTCAAAGTCGTTTTTGTAGTAAGCCTTTTTGCTATTATCTTTATTGCAGGGCTTGGTTATAAGCATATTAGCAATCTTTCAAAGTCTACAGACTTGGTTATTCATACCTATAAAGTAAATGTAGAGTTAGAGCAGATATTATCGTATTTAAAAGATGCAGAAACAGGACAAAGAGGTTTTATAATCACGCAAGATTCATCGTATCTGGAGCCTTATTTGAAAGGTCGCAATAAGGTAAATAATAGTATTGCAGAATTAAAATTCTTAATGAGCGATAATCCAGAACAACAAGACAATCTTAAAGAATTAAGCATTCTTATAGATAAAAGATTAGACAATTTAGAAATAGCAGCCAACTATGCAGCTAAAGAGCAAACTAATCTAACACAATTTAAGGACGCCTTTCAAGAAGGGAAAAACTATATGGAGGCAATTACAAATAAGCTTCACTATATGATCGCTCATGAAAATGATTTGCTCGAAAAGCGCAATAATGAATATATAAACACGGCAAAAATAACTCCTGTATTTTTATACATCTTTATCCTATTGACCTTAGTTTTGATGTATGGCGCTTACGCGAAAATAAACTCTAATGTAGATAAACTTAAAAAATCGAATCAAGAGTTAGAAGTGTTTATAGAAGCTACAAAACAATCTGAAATTATAAATAAACACGGAAGCTGGCGTTGGAATGTAGAAGAGAATACTTTTTATTTTTCCGACAACCTTTTCCGACTATTGGGAGAAGAACCAAATTCTTTTGATCAAACCATAGAAAATTTCTTGAAGTTTGTACATCCTGAAGATGTGGATAAACTTTCTGCTCAAGTTGAAAAAATGAAAGAAGAGAAAAACCTTCCATTTATCATATATAGAGTAGTACACAAAGACGGAACAATACATCACTTAAAAGCCTATGGTAAAAGTATTGTAAATTCAGAAGGTCTTACACAACTTCTAGGGACAACCACAGATATTTCAGATGAGATAGATCATTATGACACCTTAGAAAAACGCAACCAAGAGTTAGAATTAAATAATAAAGAATTACAAGCCTTTAATTATGTAGCGAGTCACGATTTACAAGAACCACTACGTAAAATACAAACATTCCTATCAAGATTAGAAGATAAAGAGCAAGACAATCTCTCTGAATCTGGCAAAAAATATGTAGAGCGGATTCACATAGCCTCTGGACGTATGCGATTACTTATAGACGACCTATTACAATATTCAAGAACAAATAAATCTGATGAAGTACTAAAGAAAAGCAATATTAATAAACTCTTTGAAGATGCTCAACAAGATCTTGCTGAAGTAATTATTTCAAAAAATGCAACAATAACCGTAGATGCAATACCTGATATGAAAGTGATTCCTTTTCAAATACAACAGTTATTTGGAAATCTCATAGGGAACTCATTAAAATATAGTGTAAAAGATCGTGATCCTGTGATTACTATCACTTACGATCAAGTGAGTTCAAAAGATGATGAAAGATTACTAAGAGGTTCGTTTGAAGAATATCATAAGATTGTTATTTCTGACAATGGGATTGGTTTTGAGCAAAGCTATGCAGATAAAATCTTCACCTTATTTAGTAGACTTCATAACAAAGACGAATATTCAGGCACAGGAATAGGGCTTTCTATTTGTAGAAAGATCACAGATAACCATAGCGGATTTATTTTTGCAAAAGGAGAACCTAATAAAGGAGCTACTTTTATGATCTACTTACCAGTTACATAAATGTATTTAAAAAAAGTAAAAGAGGCCGTCTAAAAACAATTTAGGCGGTCTTTTGTATTTTGAAGATTTTGGTTCTTTCAGTTTTTAACTCAGTT
>ERZ651776.1447-NODE-1447-length-28298-cov-4.863754_pt1 | contig 28298 bp, 22 predicted proteins | sample MGYA00514761_ERZ651776 | MGnify/ENA metagenome assembly ERZ651776 | reverse complement strand
AGTCGCCAAATTCCCAAAATATTACGGAATAGGGCTAGCAGAAGATACTGGGCTTGTGGTCAAAAACGGTACTATTGTAGAAGTGATAGGCTCTGGAATGGTCATCCTGTTTGATGCTACAAAGCTGAAACACAATAACGAGAAAATACTTGATAAAGGTACGCCTATGTCTTTGGTTAATTTAAAAACGCATGTGCTTGCAAATGGAGATCGATTTAATATTAAGAAAAAGAAAATCAAAATCCTCCCTATTCATGCTCCTTTTGTATAGTTTTAGCCTTTAGTCTATTTTTAGATTTTAGATTTTAAAAACTATTCTTTATAAATAGAAATTTCGGTAGTTCCCAAAGAACTTTTCTTAGCTCTATACATTCCTTCTGTATTAAAAGGCATCGCAATATTACCATGCACATCTATAGCAATTAATCCGCCGTCACCCCCTATCGCGACTATTCTTTTTTGAATCACCTCATCGGCGGCATCTTGGAGTGACATTCCTTTGTATTCTATAAGACAAGAGACATCATACGCCACAACGCCACGAATAAAAAATTCTCCACTCCCTGTACAGCTTACGGCACAGGTTTTATTATTTGCATAATTCCCAGCACCTATCATAGGACTATCCCCTACACGACCCCATTTTTTATTAGTCATCCCACCTGTAGATGTGGCTGCAGCTATATTCCCATCATAGTCCAATGCTACGGCACCTACAGTTCCAAATTTACTATCCTTTTTATCACTATGATCCAATTGAAAATTGTCACTATCCTTTATCGCTAACCATTGTTTATATCTAAGATCATCGTGAAAATAAGCTGCATCCTCTAGCGTAAACCCGTGATCTTTTGCAAATCGCATGGCACCGTCTCCTGCTAAGAATACGTGATCACTTTTTTCCATCACACCTCTAGCCAACGAAACAGGATTTTTAATACCTGTAATCAATGACACGGCACCAGCATTCAACGTATTTCCTTCCATAATAGCTGCATCCATCTCGTGAGTCCCTTCGGCGGTAAAAACACTTCCCTTTCCAGCATTAAATAACGGCGAGTCTTCTAACGCTTTTACAGCAACCTCTACCGCTTCAACAGCCGTACCATTGGCATCAAGAACAGCATATCCTTCGTCTAAAGCAAATGCAAGAGCGTCTTTATAATTTTTCTCTTTTTCAGAAGTCATAGCGCCTTTAAGTAACGTTCCGGCACCTCCGTGTATAGCAAGAGCAATTGGTCTCATCATGTTTTATTTAAGAGTCGAAAAATACAAATAGCATTTTGATTATGATCCCTACATCTATAAATATGTCAACGAAGTTTTTCAACTTATCAACAGTATTGCCATTTCTGCGATCATCTCCTTACATTTGGAAATACTTAAAAATTCCGCTTTCGCGAAAGCTTACTAAAGACAAACACTTTTCCATAGTGATTATGGGATTAAGTGATGATACTAAGTAAGCTTTCGCAGAAGCGTAAAAACAACGACAGTGACTAACACAGAAGAAAATACTCAAAAAAGACTTTTTTTACTAGATGCGTACGCACTCATTTTTAGAGGCTACTATGCACTGATCAAAAACCCAAGAATTACCAGTACAGGTATGGACGTGAGTGCTATCATGGGCTTTACCAACAGTCTTTTTGATGTGATACGAAGAGAACGTCCAGACCATCTTGCGGTAGCTTTTGACAAGGGAGGAAGCAGTGCTCGCGTCGAAGCTTTCCCAGAATACAAAGCAAATCGTGATGTAACTCCCGAAGCCATAAAGATTGCGGTACCACACATCAAAGAAATTCTCAAAGCGATGCATATTCCTTTTGTAGAACGTGAAGGTGTAGAGGCAGATGATCTGATTGGAACGCTTTCCAAACAAGCGGAGAAAGAAGGATATAAAGTATATATGGTCACACCAGATAAGGATTATGCACAATTGGTCTCTGAAAATATATTTATGTACAAACCCGCCCGTATGGGAAATGGGATTGAAATTTGGGGAATCCCAGAAGTACAAAAACGCTTTGAAGTAGAACACCCAGAACAGGTAATTGACTACCTTGGAATGATGGGAGATGCCAGTGATAACATTCCTGGACTTCCTGGTGTAGGTGATAAAACTGCCAAAAAATTTATTGCTGAATACGGCTCTATGGAAGGCTTGCTTGCCAATGTAGATAAGCTGAAAGGGAAGATGAAAGAAAAGGTAAAGGAAAATGCTGAACTCGGACTCCTTTCAAAACAACTGGCAACGATTATGCTGGATTGTGATGTGATTTTTAATGCCAAAGACTATGAACTTTCTGAACCCGATGCCGAAGCCGTTGGAAAAAAGTTTGAAGAATTGGAATTTAGGCGTATGAAAGATCAGTTTATTAAAATCTTTTCTGAAGAAGCGACGCCTATTCCTACAGCAACAGACACCAAAAAACAACCTTCTAAACCTTCGGCAGGAGAAGGACAGTTTTCGTTATTTGGTGGAGATGGAGATGCCATTTCAGAAAGTATGGAGGCAGCTTCTACACGTAAAACGATTACCGATACGGCTCATTTTTATCAGAATGTGGATAGTCCGCTTTCGCGAAAGCTATTTTTAAATAACCTCCTCCAGCAAACTTCTGTTTGTTTTGACACAGAAACTACAGGCCTTGATCCGCTCGTGGCAGAACTAGTTGGAATTGCCTTTTCTTGGGAAGTAGGTAAAGGGTTTTATATTCCCTTTCCAGAAGATCGAGAAGAAGCGCAAACACTCATCGAAGAACTGCGCCCATTTTTTGAAGCTAAAGGCATCGAGAAAATTGGACAAAACTTAAAATACGATCTTAAAGTCCTTGCCAAATATGATGTGACGGTCAAAGGAAAATTGTTTGATACCATGCTCGCGCATTACCTCATCAATCCTGATATGCGTCATAATATGGATGTGCTGGCAGAGACTTATTTGAATTATACGCCTGTTTCGATTACAGAACTCATTGGGAAGAAAGGGAAAAATCAACTCTCTATGAGAGCTGTCCCAATAGACCAACAAACGGAATATGCGGTAGAAGATGCAGATGTGACCTTACAACTTAAAAAGCATTTTGAAAAAGAACTAGACGAAGCTGGAACTCGTAAACTTTTTGACGAGATTGAAATTCCGTTACTACGCGTTCTTGCTGCGATGGAACTGGAAGGTATTAATCTTAATGTCGATTTCCTTAACGAACTTTCTACAGAACTAGATGCAGATATCACGCGACTGACTTCAGAAATATATGAAGCCGCTGGAGAAGAGTTTAATATCAGTTCGCCAAAACAATTAGGAGAAATCCTTTTTGATAAAATGAAACTGGTAGACAAGCCTAAGAAAACCAAAACAGGACAATATTCAACTGCAGAAGATGTACTCTCTTATCTTGCCAAAGATCATGAGATCATTCAGAAGATTTTAGATTATAGAGGTCTTACTAAATTAAAGTCGACGTATGTAGATGCCTTACCCACACAAGTAGGCACAGATCAACGTGTACATACCGATTATATGCAAACGGTGGCTGCGACGGGACGATTAAGTTCTAACAATCCGAACCTCCAGAATATTCCGATTCGTACAGAACGAGGTCGTGAGGTTCGTAAAGCATTTATCCCTCGTGATGAAAATCACACCTTACTCGCTGCCGATTATTCTCAAATAGAATTACGGATTATCGCCGCATTGAGTGAAGAAGAAACAATGATTCAAGCATTCCAAAACGGAGAAGATATTCACGCCTCTACCGCTGCCAAAGTCTTTAATGTACCGCTAGACGAAGTGACTCGTGAGCAACGTAGCAATGCAAAGACTGTAAACTTTGGGATTATCTACGGGGTTTCTGCGTTTGGACTGAGTAACCAAACCGATCTCTCCCGATCTGAAGCCAAAGAACTCATAGAAACCTATTACAAAACCTATCCTAAATTACGTAACTACATGAGTGAGCAAGTAGACTTTGCGCGCGATAATGGCTATGTAAAAACAGTATTGGACAGGCGTCGGTATTTAAAAGACATCAATTCTGGAAATGCCATTGTACGAGGCGCTGCCGAGCGTAATGCCGTCAATGCCCCAATACAAGGAAGTGCCGCAGATATTATTAAAGTAGCAATGATTAATATCTACAATAAATTAGAAAACAGCGATTACAAAACGAAGATGCTTCTACAGGTTCATGATGAATTGGTGTTTGACGTTCCAAATAGCGAAGTAGACGTTATGAAAACCCTCATCAAAACCGAAATGGAAAATGCCTTTAAAATGGCAGTACCACTGGATGTAGAAGTTGGTCTTGGACAAAACTGGCTGGAAGCGCATTAAGAAATACGAGGAGCGAAGTACGAAATACGAGGGAAGAGGGACGAAGTTTTAACTATAGAAAGGAGAGTAAAGAATATAGAGCATAGACTCCTTTTGATTATACTTAAATAGTTTTCCGCTTTCGCGAAAAAGTACACTACAGTCATTTCTCTAGAACGAGGTGCGAGCCAGCCCGCTGATAGGTAGGGAATTGCATAACAGTGGCACATTCTGAAGTTGAATAGAAAGCGAATTGATTTTAAAAGAAAAGAGATCATAGAATATAGAGAATAGACTTCATATAGGTAAATAAGTGATTTTAGATCAATACATTGTGGGTATTTTAAATGGTATCGAAGTTACGTAAAGTGAATACCTAATCTGATTTATTAAGTGGTTTCCGCTTTCGCGAAAACTTATATTAGCATATTTCGCCAGAACGAGGTGCGAGCCAGCCCGCTGGCAGGTAGGAAATTGCATAACCTTATTCAAGCCTAAAACAGAACGCAAACACTTTCCTCCTATGAAGGAGGGATTGAGGGAGGTGAAAAACAAAAAATAGAGTAACACTCTAAATTAGAGTACTACTCTATTTTCATCTGAATCCTAAAATTCCATTTGCCCCACCGTAATAAACTAGTATATTTAGGGCGACTTAAAAACCAATCAACATCAATTCATGGAAGGACTATTTACCCTCGACAGTTTATTTACTTTATTAATGCTTGTTCTATTACAAGTTGTTTTAGGGTTTGATAATCTTTTATACATCTCATTAGAGTCTAAAAAAGCACCTTCTGACAAGCAAAGCTACGTACGTAAGCTAGGTGTAGGGATGGCTATTGTATTGCGAATTGTATTGCTCTTTATACTCATGTCTGTGATACAATATTTCCAAAATCCTTTTCTATCATTACAAGGCAACGGAATCTTAGAATTTGAATTTAATGTACACAGTCTTATTGTATTGGGTGGAGGCGTCTTTATTATCTACACAGCTATTAAAGAAATTTGGCACATGATGTTACTTAAAGAACACGAGGCAACAGAAGTCAAGAAAACATCTGTTAGAAAAATTATCTTCTGGATTGTGATTATGAACCTCGTATTCTCTTTTGATTCTATCTTAAGCGCCATGGCACTTACTAGCGATATGGAAAGCTTCAAAGGACAAGTAATCTTAATGTCTATCGCAATCATTGCAGGAGGTGTCCTCATGATCGTGATGGCGGACAAGGTCTCTAACTTCCTTCAAAAAAACAGAATGTATGAAGTACTAGGACTTTTTATCCTTCTTATTGTAGGGGTCATGTTACTCTCTGAAGGCGGTGAAATTGGAAAATTAGAACTTTTTGGAAACCCAGTCACACACATGAATAAGACCACTTTCTACTTTGTTATTATTGTACTTGTACTCGTAGATATTGTGCAAGGGAGATACCAGAAAAACCTATTAAAAGCTAAAGAAGAAGGGGATAGTCATTAAGAGTTCGCTTCTGCCTCTCGGCGAGGCAAGTCTGCAAAAGCGTAAAATAAAAACCCTGATAAACAACTAATTATCAGGGGTTTTTTATGAATGTTTTTTATGGTACAGACGTTTTAAATACGCACATAAGTAGCTACAACATCTTCTGTTACAGTTGCTGTCCCTTCGCCTTCCACAATCTCAGCAATAAACCCTTGTGAAATAGTAAACGTTAAAGAACCATCAGAGTTGAAATCTGAGCTAATAGCACCGTTTTGAGATCCTGTAGAAATTATCACTCCATCACCATTTCGTTGCCAAGTAAAACTTGTAATATCGTTCTCGGTCTCGCAATTTACCGTCTGTGTATAAGTTTCGTCACCATTTATAATCTCGACATCTACGGAAATATTAAGAAAGGATGTTGACGTGAAAAATCCATTATTACCTTCATTAAAGGTTAACGTTTGATTTTGATAACAATCAGTTTCTATCAAAAGATCATTTGAAGAGTCCCCATCACCATCGAGATCATAACTTGTTTGAGTTACAAATGAAGTAAGTCTAAAAGTTCCTTCTATAGAATTATTGTCTACTGAACTTCCAGCATCATCATCACTAGAACAGGAAACCGTAACAGCTAAAAGAGTTATTGTTAAAAATTTAAAAAAGTTTTTCATAACACTAAAATTGATTTAAAAAGTTAAGCTGGCAAAAGAATACAATTATCTAGAGACAAGACTCTTATTTAACAAAAGTTTTAGATTGTAATACTAAGGATCATAGATAAATAGTATCTTCACGTTCTTGTGAGTTTTCAGTTTTTATGAAATCATATTCCATAGCTCTCTTTTGCGGTGTTTGTATAGTGATCATCCCTATGATTATCGTTCCAAATCTTATAGATGATGGGCTGTTACCCCGATTTACGGCACTTTCTACTTTTTTATTGATATTCTCCATCGTTTATTTCAAAAAACTCTCTAAGGAGTTGTGGACTCGCACAAATCTTGTAGATTATTTGCTTCTTGCTTTTTTCGGTATACACCTTCTCTCTATAAGTTGGTCTCAAAATAACGCTGAAGCCATTTTTAGCACTATGAGACTTGGATTATTTGTCATTCTCTACTTCTTTTTTAAGTGGTTGTTCAACTACCATAAAGAACAAGCAGTAACAGCTATTACAAGAAGTGTTTGTGCTTTAGGTTTAACACTAGGAATCTTGGCTGGTCATCAATTATACCTTGTCTTTTTAGACGTAGGGTTTGACCGATTTACAGTGGCGCCTGTAACGGGTCTTTCTGGAAATAAGAATATACTAAGTGGCACCTTATTTATGCTCCTGCCTTTTCTGTTGCTTGGTGCTTATCGTTCTGAGAAGAAAATACGCTGGCTGTATATACTAACGATACTACTACTCACTTATATCTTATGGCAATTGAGGACTCGTTCCATTCTAATAGCAACACTTGTTTTCTCTATCATGGCACTTTTATGTTATTGGTATGGGGCTTACAAAAACAAGTTCGCAAAAACGGTATTGATAGCAATCCCAAGTATAAGTGTTGTCCTATTTTTCATGCTATTCTTTTTAGGGTATTTGTCAGAGGTCTCAGAATTTCTCCAATTGAAAGCTGGGAGTAAAACAGGAACTTTAGCTGAACGTTTTGTGATTTGGGAAAAATCTATAGAATTATATAAACAACATCCTTTTTTGGGAGTTGGGTCTGGCAATTGGAAAATCGCATTTCCTGAGGTTGGTCTTGAAGGTTTATCCAGGGCTGAACAAACAACTACATTTTTTGCCAGACCTCATAATGACTGGATACAAATACTATGCGAGACAGGTATTATAGGGGGTCTTCTTTGGATCAGCATCTGGATATCTCTATTCTGGAAAAATAGTGTCATTCTAGGTTCTTCAATCATACAAAAACAAGTGATTCAAAGATCGCTTATCCTTGCGGGAAGTATAGGCTTTGCTGTTTTTAGTGCATTCAGCTATCCATTAGAACGTATAGAATTTATCATACTTCTCGCTTTATACATTGCTTTTTTAAACCACCGATTAACTTCAAAAAATAAATCGAAAAAAATTCATACACATCGTATTTTCTTAATAACTACTATTGCTTTTTTAGGAATAGCCTCTGTGTATGGCTTCTTAAGAATACAGCGAGAATATTTTATAAATGCCATTAAAGATAAAACTGTAAAAAACCAACAGATTTTTAACTCCGATTATTATCACCCAACGATATATTCTATAACACCTATTGGTATTCCTGTCAAGTATTATGAAGGAATCTCCTACCTACAAACAGCTGATTATAATAGTGCGATCAAAGCTTTCCAAGAAGCATTATTGATAGCTCCTAATGACCTCCCGACTCATCTTAATATAGGGGTCTCTTATTTTAGAAGTGATCAGACCGAAAAGGCATTGTATCACTATCATACAGCATTAAAGATTTCACCAAAACATCAAAATGTATTATTTAACACAGCGGCTTTATATTATAAACTAAGAGACAAGCAAAAAGCACTAGAATATCTCAATAAAGTGCAAGACGACTATCCAAGAAAAAAAGAATTTCTGGAAGCTGTTTATCAACTATAATACAAACCGATACGTCCACTTTACTAAGAACGTATTTCTGATTTGTTGTCCCAAAATTTGTTGATCTGCGGCATCAAAAAGACTCGCATCCGTACTACTATTCCCCTCTATCCCTTGGGACCAAACCAAGAAGAGTTCTGAGCCAGGAATGTATTCCCAGCGCATGACCAAGTTTGATCTAAACTGCACAAAATTAAAATCTGGATCTCCAAAAGCATAATCGGCGGTGCCATCTTCATCTTCATCAATCACGTACGATCCATTCTGAAAATTAATCTGATTATTATTATATAATGTGATACGATCTCTCAAAAGCTCAGCTTCACTGTTTGCTACATAATTAAACTTTGTATAACTTCCTTTTGCGATAAAAGGTTGTGCGTAGTATTGTATTGTGAGGTTAGGGTTGATATTATAATTTACACGCAAGGTGGTGCTTAAGGTTTCTTGATCTATAGCTCCCGTAATATACCGTGTGCCAAATTGAGCCGGCGCATACGTTTGCTGAGATACATATTGTGTTTTATTAGGATTTGTCTCATATTCTGTTGATAAGTTAAGACTTAAAGCATCTAGCGGTTGCCAGTTAAAACGTACGACATATCTTCTAAGCTGAAAGTTGCTTTCTCGCGCTTGAGAGTACACATAACCTAACACTGCCGAAAACTTTTTACGCTGATCTGTTCCAGCAAATAAAAAACCAAAATTCTCATCACTAAATCGCCAACGAGGGCCTCCTCTCAGGAACGTATTAATGAAAATACGAGGCTTATGTCCAAAACCTATTTCAGTAAACCAATTATTCATCCAATTGATATTTCCTTGTATATCATATTGAATACGATTATAATTCCCTTGAAAATCAAAAGTAGTAAATTGATTAAAGTTTAATTGAGCTCTGCGATACCAGCTTGTTGGCTTTAAAAACAAATATCGTAACCAAGCACTTTGACGAATCTCATCTGCTTGTCGTAAAAAGCCAATATCATTTAACTCTAATTCTGGAGATCGCCATGCAAGGCTATTCCCATAACGCCAATTACCACCTCCATCTTTCCCTATAGCAACACGACCTCCTGTTCCTGTAAGTGATGTTCGCGTAGGGTCTACTTCCACATGGTCTGCATCTACCCTATTAAATAAATGCTGAATAGATTGTTGTGTGTTTGTAATTGCTTCTTGAGATCCCGTTACATTACTAAATAAAAATTTACCATCTACAAAGTAATTACGGTTTTGCCAAGTATGCTGCGCATCAATCCCGCCTGTAAGTGCTTTGTCATGAAGGAAAGGTAAGTTTTGATCTAGCGTACGATCTGTATAGGTAAAAAGCGCACCTACAAAAGAATTTCGATCATTAAGATCTTTTTGTAAACGTACCACGCTATAGCTCGTTAATGGCTCTACGAGTTCTTTTCGATTGGTTCCTAAATTTCCTTCCTCTTCTAATACGTCTCTTACTTCTGGACGCTCATCTACTTTTATTTCTGAAAATTCGTTGGCTGTAATACTTTGTAATGCACCAATAGACCAACCATCATTGGTTTTTCCACTAAATTTTGCTGCTCCTAAAATTGTAGAATTAACAGGTATATCTTGAAACTCTCCTTTACTTCGATTCGCGGTAGAAAATCCTTGCGGACTCCGTCCTATACGTCTTGAAAAAAATAAATTGTCTTGACTCCCATTTAATCCTAATTGAAAAATATTAGCATTCTCCACAAAAAACGGTCGTCGTTCCTGAAAGAAAATCTCAAATCCGTCTAATGCAATCGCACCTGGATCTGCATCTACTTGTCCAAAATCTGGGTTTACGGTAAGATCCAAGGTAAGATCGTTTGTGATGCCGATTTTTGCATCTATTCCACCATTCAATCTAAAATCATCACCATCTCTAAAAGGATTACCTGGTTCTGCTTCAAACGTATCATACTGTCCCACCAAGAAAGGCTGAATTTCCAGTTGTTTTTGCGGTTCTATATTTTTTAAACCTCGTAATTCTCCAAAATTACTTACCCAACCATTAGCATCTTGAGGCACACGTTGCCATACATCACGTTCTTCATTTCTAAAAAAACGTCTATTAATTTGTAATCCCCAGATTTGCTCTTCGGCTTTTCCAAATTTAAGCTGGCTCAATGGTATTTTTGCCTCGGCAGTCCATCCTTCTTCATCTATATGACTTGCAGCATACCAGATAGGATTCCAACTAGAATCAAAATTCCCATTATTTGAGATAAATTCGTCTCCCTTTACACCAGAAGCAGAAATCGTAAATGAAAAACCAGAACGGTCATCATTATAACTATCTATATTAATTTCTACCCAATCCCCTGGAAAGTCGTCTCTACGTCCCATTCGCTGCTCTATTTTATCGGGTTCTGTATCATAAGCGCGCCATGCTACGTATAGAAATTTTTGATCGTAGGTAATTTTAAATTTAGTCTCCTGAGCTGGAGCCGTATTCTCATCAGGTTCGTTTTCTACAAAATTGCCAGCCCATGGCACAGCATTCCAAGCGGCTTCGTCTATAATTCCATCTATAACAGGTGGTGTTCCTTCATACGCATTTGTTGTATATATTCGTTTGGGAACTATGGTGGTGGTTTTTGTAGAATCTGTTTGTGAGTACGCTTTCGCGAAAGCGGAAACACACAAAATAAAAGAAAAAAGAACGGCTCGTTGATTGATTGATTGCATGATTGATGATTAGGTTGTTCCTTTAATGACCTTTAAACTATAAGTGATGTGACACAATTTTATACTTTTTAAGAATATCTTAACATTTACAAAGCACGCTATCTAGAACAAGACCTAGACAAACACTGCCTTTAAGTATAAATAAACAAAATAAAAGAATTAAAACGTGTCCTATATATAGTACCTACTTTTGAGCTTACAAAAACCCCGTAAAATATTGCATCTTGGCTATTTGTGTAATCAATAATTAATTGTACTTTTGCAGACCGTTTTTACACGGGAAAATTGGAATGTTTAATTTAAATTAATTAGTGTGGACACATTAAGTTACAAAACAGTATCTGCAAACAAAGCTACCGTAAACAAGGAGTGGGTTTTGATAGACGCTGACGGACAAACGCTAGGGCGTATGTCATCTATCGTAGCTAAGTTTTTACGCGGTAAGTACAAAACTAACTTTACACCTCATGTTGATTGTGGAGATAACGTTGTTGTTATCAATGCAGAAAAGATCAACTTAACAGGGAGTAAATGGACGGACAAATCATACATCCGTCACACAGGATATCCTGGTGGGCAGCGTAGTCTTACAGCAACAGAACTCTTCGATAAAGATCCTGCTCGCATCATTGAGAATGCAGTAAAAGGGATGTTACCTAAAAACAAATTAGGGAGTGCTTTATTTCGCAATTTGAAAGTGTATTCTGGCGCAGAGCACGGACAAGAGGCACAAAAGCCAAGAACAATTAATCTTAACGAAATTAAGTAATGGAAGTTATTCACAAAATCGGTCGTCGTAAGACCGCTGTAGCACGTATATATCTTTCTGAAGGGAAAGGAAATATTACTGTGAACAAAAAAGACATGACTACATACTTCCCTACCGCTACGTTACAGTACAAAGTAAACCAACCATTAGTCTTAACTGAAAATGATGGGAACTTTGATATTAAAGTAAACGTATTTGGAGGTGGTATTACCGGTCAAGCAGAAGCAATTCGCCTTGCGCTTTCTAGAGCAATGTGTGAACTAGATCCTGAAAACCGCAGCATCCTTAAACCAGAAGGTTTATTGACTAGAGATCCAAGAATGGTAGAGCGTAAGAAATTCGGACAGAAGAAAGCTCGTAAGAAATTCCAGTTCTCTAAGCGTTAATATTTGCAGAGTACCTATGTTGAACTTGTTTCAGCAACTCTTCAAAATGACAAACAATTACTAATCGAGATACTGAAATACCTTCAGTATACATGTTGTCGTGGCTTGGTTCGCTTTCGCGAAAGCGTAAAAAGGATCAAGGTTAGTTTAGCATCTAAACCTCGTCGAGTACGAAGTTGCTAATTTAAGTCCAACGGAACGTAAACTATTACAAAAATGGCAAACAACATAGAAATAAAAGAATTACTTGATGCGGGTGTACATTTTGGGCACCTCACAAGAAGATGGGATCCAAATATGGCACCGTATATCTATATGGAGCGTAATGGCATTCACATCATTAACTTATACAAAACAGCTGCAAAAATTGAAGAGTCTTCAGAAGCTCTTAAAAAAATAGCAGCTTCAGGTAGAAAAATACTCTTTGTAGCTACCAAAAAACAAGCAAAAGATATCGTAGCAGACAAAGCTGCAAAAGCAAACATGCCTTACATCACAGAAAGATGGCCTGGTGGGATGCTTACCAACTTTGTTACGATTAGAAAGGCAGTTAAAAAAATGCAAACCATTGATCGCATGAAGCAAGATGGTCGTTTTGATACGCTTTCTAAGAAAGAAAAACTACAAATGAATCGTCTTCGTGAGAAGCTTGAAAAAAACTTAGGATCTATTGCAGATATGACACGTCTTCCAGGTGCATTATTTGTTGTAGATATTAAGCGTGAGCATATCGCGATTAAAGAAGCGCAAAAATTAAATATTCCAATATTTGCGATGGTAGATACCAACTCTGATCCACGTCAAGTTGATTATCTTATACCATCTAATGATGATGCTTCAAAATCTATCGATAAAATTGTAGGATATGTATCTGATGCAATTATAGAAGGTCTTGGAGAGCGTAAAGCTGGAAAAGATGCTCAGGCAGAAGGAAAAGACGAAGTTGCTCCTAAGAAAGCAAAAGCGCCTAAAACAGAAAAAGCAACTCCTGCACCTGAAGAGAAAGCTGCTCCTGCTGCTCCTGTAGAAAAAGCAGAACCAGCCAAAGTAGAAACTGCTGCAAGCGAAGAAGAAGAGTAAATAACATTTTCATTATATAAAAAAGTCGTTTAGTTCCTTTCTTTGCAGAAAATAAACTGGACGACTTTTTAATTTAATTAATAAATTCCCATCTTCATGGGAATATAACCACAAGATTATTATGGCAAAAATTACAGCCGCAGACGTAAACAAGCTTAGAAAATCTACCGGAGCCGGTATGATGGATTGCAAAAAAGCATTAGTAGAAGCAGAAGGTGATTTTGACAAAGCAATTACTATCCTTCGTAAGAAAGGACAGAAAGTAGCTGATCAAAGAGCCGACAGAGATTCTAGTGAAGGTGCTGTTGTTGCAAAAATTAATGATGACAACACTAGAGGGGTTGTTATTTCTTTAAATTGTGAAACTGATTTTGTTGCAAAAAATGATTCTTTTGTAGCAATGGCTAATCAAATGGCAGCAATCGCTTTAGGAACAAACTCAAAAGAAGAATTACTCGCATCAGACTTTGAAGGTATGACCGTTGCTGATAAATTGATCGAGCAAACTGGTGTTATCGGAGAGAAAATTGAAATCGGAGGTTTTAAAACATTAGAAGCTCCTTTTGTAGGTTCTTATGTACATGGTAATAAAATTGGAGCTTTAGTAGGTTTATCTGCTGCTACCGATGCTTCTGCAGAAATTGCTAAGTCTGTATCTATGCAGGTGGCATCTATGGGAGCAACTACATTATCTTACAAAGATTTTGATCCTGCTTTTGTAGCATCTGAAACAGAAGCAAGAATTGCAGCTATAGAAAAAGATAATATAGAATTAGGTCGTTTAGGTAAAACACTTAAAAACGTTCCTGAATATATCTCTATGTCGCAGCTAACTGATGATGTTCTTGCAAAAGCTGAGGAAGCTATCAAGGCTGAATTAAAAGCCGAAGGGAAACCAGAGCAAATCTGGGATAAGATTGTTCCTGGAAAATTAGAGCGTTATATCTCAGATAATACAACGCTTGATCATGAGAAGTGTCTTCTTGATCAACGCTTTATTATGGATGATAGTGTTACTGTTGCAGATTATGTAGCGAGTAAAGGAGATCTTGAAGTTGTAGCGTTTGAAAGAGTTTCGTTAGCTTAAAAAAAATAAACACACCTATAAAAAAAATGCGCTCTATTTCTAGAGCGCATTTTTTATGCTTATACAAAAATCTAAATTATTTTATCAATTAGCTCTTTCTATAGTAAGATTTGCTACAGGCTCAGTAAGCGGGTTACCGTTTCCAAAAGGAGCACCATCATACAAGATAATTGCCGCGTTTTCTACCCCATCATTTGCCTCATAGGTATCTCCAAGAATTACGCCAGCATCCAAAGGACGTAATTCTATTTCTTCTATGTCTATCAATGTTTCTCCATTAACTACATTAAAAGAGCTTACTCCTAAAAACCAATCTGGACTAGGGTTCATTCTTGCTAAAAAAGTAATCCTAGTACGTGTTGGAGTTATAGAAATAGACGTGCTAGTCGTAGCTTGAGGTCCTGCCATTCCTGCAGTAACTACACTAAACAATCCATCTCCCTCTTCACCTAATGATGTACTTATAAAACTAGAAAGTCCTTCCACATCCCCAGATTGCGCATATAATGCCATTCCTTGTGATGCCAACTGCCCTATAGTAAACACCGAAACCTCAGGTGCATGTGTTATTGCTATAATAGTTCCAAAGGAAGCATTTGTAGGATAATCTTGAGGGTTATTTGCTTCTGTAAAATTTGTTGTGAATGTTAAATCATAAGAAGCACTGGCTTCTGGTAATCCTGGACCTGTTGGTCCTCCAACATCTGGTCCTCCATCATCATCTCCTCCACAGCTAATAAGAAAAGAAAAAACAATCAGATAGCTTAGTTTACATAATTTGTTCATAGTTAATGTGTGCGTTTTAATTTTAATAAATATTTTGGAAAATAGTATGTGCATAGCTACACAGGTATATATTTTAAGATATAAATATAATAAACTTGTTACTTCCTAAAGGTAAGAGTTTATAATAGTTTACATAAAATAGCTTATTAATCATATATATCATAAAAACCAATTGTCATTATCACATCAATCTTGCTTAAAAGAATTTGTTTAAAAAAGTACCATAAGCACTATATTTGCATAATCTTTTTCAACCTATGACATACAAAAGAATATTACTTAAGTTATCTGGCGAATCTTTAATGGGTGATCGCCAGTATGGTATAGACCCTAAACGCCTATCTGAATATGCCGCAGACATTAAAAAAGTGATAGCCACTGGCGTACAAGTTGCTATTGTAATAGGTGGTGGGAATATTTTTAGAGGCGTCGCTGGAGCTAGCAAAGGAATGGATCGTGTTCAAAGCGATCACATGGGAATGCTAGCCACTGTAATCAATGGGCTTGCATTACAAGATGCGCTAGAAGATGCCGGTATTCCCACGAGACTTCAAACAGCTATACGAATAGACGAAGTAGCAGAACCTTTTATAAGAAGAAGAGCCATGCGCCATCTAGAAAAAGGCCGTGTAGTTATTTTTGGAGGAGGTACAGGCAATCCATATTTTACCACAGATTCTGCTGCTGTTTTACGTGCTATAGAGATAGAAGCGGATGTGATTCTTAAAGGAACACGTGTTGATGGAATTTATAATGTAGATCCTGAAAAAGATAGTGATGCCATAAAGTATGACCACATCTCTTTTGATGATGTTCTACGCAAAGGACTAAAGGTAATGGATACTACAGCTTTTACATTAAGTCAAGAAAACGAACTTCCAATTATTGTTTTTGATATGAATAAGCCGGGTAATTTATTAAAAGTAGTTACCGGAGAACAAATAGGAACCACAGTTAACCTATAAATTAGTATATGGCGTAGTTTTTGTTAAATTGCGTTTTAAAATATTTTTTATTATGAATGAAGATATTCAATTTATATTAGATAGTACTAAAGAATCCATGGAAGGTGCTATCACACATCTTTCTAAAAGATTATTGACCATTCGCGCTGGAAAAGCAAGTCCTGCTATGCTTCAAGGTATTATGGTAGATTATTATGGCAGTCCAACACCGTTGTCGCAAGTAGCCAATGTAAATACTCCTGATGGACGTACCATATCTATACAACCTTGGGAAAAATCAATCATTGGAGCTATAGAACGTGCTATTATCAATTCTAACTTAGGTTTTAATCCTATGAATAATGGTGAAAATGTCATCATAAATGTACCACCACTTACAGAAGAAAGACGTATAGATCTTTCAAAACAAGCTCGGGCTGAAGCCGAAGAGGCTAGAATTGGAGTGCGTAATGACAGAAAAAATGCTAATAATGACCTAAAGAAACTAGAAGATACTTCTGAAGACGCCATTAAAAATGCAGAAATTGACGTGCAAAATCTAACAGATATTTACATTCAAAAAATAGATAATACACTTGCTACAAAAGAAAAAGAAATTATGACCGTTTAATTAAGTAGACGATCGTTAAACTAATACAAAAAGCGACCTTTTTCGGTCGCTTTTTTAATACATTTGAACATACTACACCTTTTTTATGTATAAAATACTTGCTGTTTTATTATGTATACAATCTGTTTCTTTTGCGCAAACCGAATCTTCCAAAACTGCAGAGGAAATTATACAAAAAGCTATCTCATTAAGAGATACCAACGATCCGCGAGTTGTTCTTTCTAATTATACATACACTAGTTATGAAAAAACAATTATCACTGATAGTTTAAAAACAAGCACGCACAGTTATCTTTCAGAAAAAGTAAGTACTACTAGCTACACAGAATCCCAAGGTTTTATTGAGAACGTTATAGGTTTTCAATTAGCAGGATTTAAAAAAATAAAATACGAAGTACTCGCCGTAAACCTACAATCACGTTCTTTTTACGATGAAGATTTTGTTATTTTTAATACCCGATATGCTGGTATTTTATCTAAAAGAGGTGTCCGAAATTACATTTATACACTTATTCCTTCTACTGTTGAAAACGAAATACATATTTCTTTCACTCCAAAAAGACCAAAGGCAATACCTGGGCTTTCAGGAGTCATGGTATTAGATAAAGAAAAGCTTGCTATAAAAAATATACAGGTAAGCTTAGACGACGCTATTAAAATAAAGCTCAACCAATCTTATATTTTCAATAAAGAAGCAAACCTTTACTTACCAGAAAATAGAGTTCTTTTTATTGATAAAGGAAACAGCGACAGACGTCTCTCTTTTTTTGGAGGACGCATTTCTATAGGCACACTGCAAGAAGAAAACCTAGAAGAAATGATTACAAAAAAGTATCTCGTTTCTACAACCAGTAATAGTGATTTTTCGCTTAAAGCGAAAGAAACAAAAACACAACCCTTTGCGATTACTATAGAGCCTTATGCTACAGAACAACCACCTAGTTTCTGGCAAACGTATCGCTTAGAAAATTTAACCAAAAAAGACGAACGAAGTTTTTCTGAAATTGAAAGAATTATCAATGCAGAAAATATTGAACGTCGTCTGGGAACTATCAATAATTTTAGTATTGGGTATTATAGCGTTAATTTTTTTGATTTTGATCTTACCTATCCTGTAAAATTTAACAACTTTGAAGGATTACGCCTAGGTCTTGGAGGTGTGACTAATGAAAGTTTTTCTAAAGACTTTCGTATAGAAGGCTATGGCGCTTATGGTTTTAAAGACCAAGAAATAAAATATGGTGCAGGAGGTGGTGTATTACTCAACGCAAAAAAAGATGCATGGATAAGTCTAACCTATAATAGTGATCTAGAGGAAGTAGGAAACTACGCATATCTTACGGATCGGCGCGTATATTCGCTGTTTGAACCAAGACTTGTTAACATTAATCTTTTTTACAAACACCGAACTACCCGTACAAATCTTGAATACCGCATCGCGCCAAAATTACTTTCTGAATTTCAAGTAGCGCATAGACGTATAGAACAAACAACACCATATCGGTATATTAAAGATGGTGTAGAAATAAGTAATTATGATATTACAGAAGCTACTGCTGGCATACGATGGAGTCCACGAAGTAAGTTTATGAAAACAGAAGCTGGTATCAATGAAGTATATGATGGGTATCCAAAAGTAACTGCACAAATTTCTCAAAGTATAGATGGCTTAGAAGGAGATTTTAATTTTACAAAAATAGGCGCTAAGGTTTTTTACAGATTAGACAGACTCAATAAATCTGCTACAGAACTTCTTATAGAAGGAAATATAGGATTTGGAGATCTACCTATCACACACTTATTTCAAGCATATCCTAATGCCCCTACAAAAGAAACCATCTTACAACGTTTTTCAGTTGCTGGGGTAAATAGTTTTGAAACCATGTTTTTTAGTGAGTTTTTCTCAGATAAACTTGTTACAGCTCAACTTAAACATAGGCTTGCCCCTTTTAATATAAGCAAGAGTTTTAAGCCAGAAATGGTATTTATAACACGCTTTGCCATAGGAGATATCCAAAATCCAGAAGATCATTTGGATATTCAATTTGGCTCCTTAAAAAAAGGATATACAGAATCTGGCTTTGAAATCAATAAGTTAATCTTTGGATTCGGAACAAGTCTTACGTACAGATATGGTGCATATCATTTACCTAATTTTGAAGATAATATCGCCTTTAAGTTCACCTTTAATCTACAACTTTAGAAAAATATCATACCTATCGGATTTTCTTTAATAAAAGAATACCTTTGCTACCGTAAACAGCAGTAATGGCAAAATTTTTAAGTTCAGGATTCTGGGAGAGCATTGCACGGCTTATCCTACGTAATAGACCTCTTATTCTTATTCTCATTATAGCAACTACTGTTTATTTAGGATTTCAGTGGCAACACATGCGGTTTACCTATACCGAAGCAAACCTACTTCCAGATGATCATGAAGTCAACCTAGAATACAACAAGTTTCTTGATAAATTTGGAGAAGAAGGAAATCTGATTGTTATAGGGATAAAAAATGATAGTTTATTTACACCTAACCTATTAAATGCTTGGAATAATTTATCTCAAAAAATTGATGAATATCCTGAAGTAACGCTATCTATTTCTCTTAAGGATCTTAAGTTATTAGACAAAAAAGAGAATCCTTCTAGATTTGATTTAAAATCATTTATACCTGACAGTGTTACCTCGACAAAACAGGCATCTGACTATAGAAAACAGCTTTTTAACGATTTACCTTTTTACGAGAATCTCATTTACAATAAAAAGACAGGAACTGTACGATCTGCGATTTATCTTGATAAAACGATTGTAAATACACCAGCAAGAAGAGATTTTATAATCAACGATCTGATTCCGTTAATTGAAAACTTTGAAAAAGAATCTGGTATTAAAGTCCGCACAAGCGGTATGCCTTATATACGTACGCTCAATTCTCAAAATATCATTGATGAAATAGGACTTTTTGTGGGTGCTGCGTTATTAGTCACCTCTTTGCTTTTCTTTTTCTTTTTTAGATCTTATCGAGCGACATTTATTTCTATGATTACGGTTATTATAGGCGTGATGTGGGCTTTTGGATTTTTAGGATTGCTCAAATATGAAATCACTGTACTTACAGCGCTTATCCCTCCCCTTATTATTGTAATAGGAATTCCTAATTGTATCTTTTTGATAAATAAATACCAGCATGAGTATAAGATGCATGGTAATAAAATAAAAGCCCTACAACGGGTGATTACTAAAGTAGGAAATGCTACGTTGATGACTAACATCACAACCGCATCTGGATTTGCTACGTTTATACTTACCGAAAGCTCTTTACTTAAAGAGTTTGGAGTTGTTGCTAGTATTAATATTATAGGAATATTCCTATTATCATTATTAATCATCCCTATTTTATACAGCTATATGCCACCTCCAAAAGAGCGGCATTTAAAGCATTTAGGTAAAAATTGGATTGAAGGATTTGTAAATTGGACAGAGCGTATGGTTAAAAATCATCGTATTGCTATTTACATCGTTAGTGTTGTCTTATTAACAGCCAGTATGATTGGTATTAATCAAATACGTGTTTCTGGAAGTCTTATCGAAGATATGCCAAAGAATACCGCCTTTTTTAAGGATATTAAGTTTTTTGAAGAGGAGTTTGATGGTATTATGCCATTAGAGATTTTGATAGATACCAAACGTAGTAAAGGCGTTATGAAACTGGCTACCTTAAAACGTATGGACGAATTAAGTCAGGTGATAGAAGAGCAACCTGAATTATCAAAACCTGTTTCGGTAGTCAATTTGGTAAAATACACTAAACAAGCTTTTTACAATGGCTCGCCCAAATACTACCAATTACCCAGCAGTAATGAACGTAATTTTATTCTCCCATATACCAGTAGTTATTCTGAGCAGACCAACCTTATGGGAGCTTATGTAGACAGTACTGGGCAATATGCCCGAATCACTACCTTTATGAAAGATATAGGCACTGACAAAATGGAACGTGCCGAAGAAAACCTAAGAGCTAAAATAAAAACCTTATTTCCCGAAGATCGATATGAGGTGACTCTAACAGGAAAAGCGTTGGTTTTCCAAAAAGGAACTAATTACCTCGTCAACAACCTTGTTATTAGTCTATCGCTTGCAATTCTCCTAATTGCCCTATTTATGGCTTGGATGTTTCGATCTTTCAAGATGATTCTGGTATCTCTGATCCCTAATTTACTTCCTTTACTAGTAACAGCAGGTATGATGGGCTTCATAGGAATCCCTATAAAACCATCGACGATACTTGTGTTTAGTATTGCCTTTGGGATCTCTGTAGACGACACCATACACTTCTTAGCTAAATATAGACAAGAACTACGCGCAAGCAAATGGAAAATCAAAAAGTCTGTATATGCCTCCTTACGTGAGACAGGCGTGAGTATGTTTTATACGTCTATCGTGCTTTTCTTCGGATTTTCCGTATTTATGATTAGTAGTTTTGGAGGTACGGTGGCATTGGGAGGACTGGTCAGTGCTACATTATTATTTGCTATGTTAGCGAATCTTTTATTACTTCCCTCTTTATTGCTTTCGCTAGAACGTAGTATTGCAAATAAGGACACTCTAAAAGAACCTGCGCTTCAAATTATCACAGAATTAACAGAAGAACAGGAAATAGAAAATAATCAAACTAAAGACGATACGATACAGTAGTTATTTCCAGATAGATCTAAGCTAGATTGATGATTTCTTTGTGCGCTTTCGCGAAAGCGTATAACCTAAAATTCCCTTCCTAAAATAAGATGTCAATTTCAAAACATCATTTATATTTGCCTATCCTAATCAACTACTTGATATGTCTCAAAAGAATTGATTAGAAAACACCATTAAAATTTCAACTCAGAAAGTCGGAGTTATCAAACCCACTGGTGAGAATTAAAATTAAAATACTATGACCTATATACCTGTAATCGATCTTTTAGCCAGTGATGCTATACATCAGGATTTCACTGTAAAAGGATGGGTTCGCTCGTTTAGAGCCAATCAGTTTATTGCTCTTAATGATGGATCTACCATTAAAAATATACAATGTGTTGTAGACTTTGAAAACATGGACGAAGCACTTTTAAAGCGTGTCACTACAGGAGCGGCTATTGTTGTGACTGGTGTTCTTGAAGAAAGTCAAGGAGGAGGACAGCGTGTAGAGATCAAAGTAAAAACGATACATATTGAAGGTGATGCCGATCCGGAAGAGGTGAAACTAACCATCTTATCTCCTAAGCGTCACACCCTAGAAAAGCTTCGTGAACAAGCACATTTGCGTGTGCGCACCAATACATTTGGCGCTATCATGAGGTTGCGTTCTAAGCTTTCGTATGCCGTACATCACTATTTTAATGAGCATGGTTTTTACCAAGCACATACACCTCTAATTACAGGGAGTGATGCAGAAGGTGCTGGAGAAATGTTTCGCGTAAGCGCATTAGACCCAGAAAACCCACCCAAAAAAGAAGACGGTAGCATTGACTACAGTCAAGACTTTTTTGGAAAAGAAACCAATCTTACGGTATCTGGGCAGTTGGAAGCAGAGACATACGCTTTAGGTCTAGGAAAGGTATATACGTTTGGTCCAACCTTTAGAGCAGAAAATAGCAATACCTCACGTCACCTTGCAGAATTTTGGATGATTGAGCCAGAGGTTGCTTTTAATGATCTAGATGCCAACATGGATCTCGCTGAAGATTTTATTAAGTATGTAATAGGTTATGTATTAGAAAACTGTCAAGATGATTTAGAATTTCTAGAAAATCGATTGGAAGAAGAAGACAAGAAAAAACCACAGGCAGAACGTGCAACGATGTTATTGCGTAAGAAACTTGAGTTTGTAATTAGCAACAATTTTAAACGTGTAAGCTATACAGAAGCGATTACGATACTGCGTAATAGCAAGCCTAACAAGAAAAAGAAATTCAAATATATCATAGACGAGTGGGGTGCCGATTTACAGAGTGAGCACGAGCGTTATCTCGTAGAAAAGCATTTTGAATGTCCTGTCATCCTTTTTGATTATCCTGCAAACATCAAAGCGTTTTATATGCGTTTAAATGAAGATGGAAAAACGGTGCGTGCGATGGACATTTTATTCCCAGGTATTGGAGAGATTGTAGGGGGATCGCAAAGAGAAGAGCGTCTTGATGTTCTTAAAGAAAAAATGGCTGCTTTGGATATTCCTGAAGAAGAGTTATGGTGGTATCTGGACACTCGTAAATTTGGCACTTGTGTTCACAGTGGCTTTGGGCTTGGTTTTGAGCGTTTAGTGCTTTTTGCAACGGGTATGACTAACATACGTGACGTGATTCCTTATCCTAGATTTCCTGGGCATGCAGAATTTTAATCAGGTGTTATACAACATCAAAAAGGGGCTTTCGCCCCTTTTTTTTTGCGATTACTACACGTATCATTGTAACTTACAAGAAATTCACATTCATAACCACTAAACCAAAAACAATTATGAAAATTTTTAATTTTATGATTCCCCTATTTATTATGGCTGTATTGCTTGTTAATTGCAAGGGGGATCACACTAACAATCAGGATGATGACAATGACGGACCATCGACTGTTGTAGCGCCTGATATGATCATACCTATAGAAAAGGGTGCTGAACTCTTCTATAATTACAGAGAAAACAGAATTACTTTAATTGAAGAGGCTGAGAATAGTGATTTGCCAGAAGGAGTAGAACCCTATCTAGCGACTACTTCTGTTACGTTTGATTTTGAAGAATTAAAACAATACATGAAGTATATAGAGAAACAAGCTAAAAAGTCGGAAACAAGAATCAAAGGATTACGCGTGTATTTAGGGCAGTATTCTGACACTAAAAATGAGGAACATCCTAGAGCAGAAACAGTTTTCTTTAATCCCACCATGAAAAAAGGTGGTGATGAAGTAGCATTTGCTATACAACATCAAAATGGGAATAACGTTGCTGTTCCGGTAGGAGAACTATTAGACTACAACAAAAAACCTGCGGGTCGCTCTAATTTAATCTTAACAGTACAAGACTCTATTACTAGCCTTGCGGGGAATGATGGTCATAGGAGACCTCCTCCAATGAATAATAATGATGGAGATTACTAAAACATTCATGAATAGAAAATAGATGTTATTATACATAATAGACATAATTCAAATACTAACAGTTATAGTATCATCTATTTTCTATTATAAGTATAGGTATAGCCCTCTTAAATATATTTGTTTCTATTTATGGTATGCAACTATAAATGATCTTACAATAGGTTACTATCTTGATTACATATTAAAAGAAACAGATTTTTTATATAATATCCGACAGATACTACTCTTTGCATTAATTTACTATATACTAAAAAAAAATATACAAAAACAGATAAGAAGAAAAGTTATAGATTTTTTATTTCTTATTTATTTGACAACATTACTCATTGAAATAGTCTTTTTTAAAAATTTTATTTCAAACTATTTACCATTATCCTATTTCACAGGAGGACTCGTATCTCTTTTAGGAATTATGTATTATGCTATTGAACGACTTCAAAGTGAAGATACAACTCCTATCCAAAAAGATTTAACCGTTTGGTTTTTAATGGGTAACTTAATTTTCTGGATAGGATACTTACCTGTATATATTATATTAAATAATTATACCTACTTTCATGAAGATGTAATAAATAGTTTAATAGTTTTAAAAAAAATATTTATTATAGTCCAAAATATTATTTTTATTTTTGGTTTTATTGTGTCAGGAAGAGTCAGAAAAAGTTGAATCTTTATATGTATGAATAAGAGACTTTAACCCTAGTTAAAAGATATTTACAAACTAGTAACTTGCTCCATCACAAACGTGATTTATGACACAACCTCAAGGAAATAATACAGTAATTTTAATATTAATAGGCATCACTATCCTATTATTATTATTGATTGTAGTTGGGGTATTATTTTCTGTATTTATAAAACGTAAAAACGAACTTCTTTTAGAGCAGCAAACGTCTCAAAAACGTTTTGAACGAGAGATTGCGGAGTCACAAATAGAGATTCGGGAAGAGACCTTACGTAACATTAGTTGGGAATTACACGATAATATTGGGCAGTTATTAACGCTTGCCAAAATACAGACGCAAAACTCTGGAGGTGATCAGGTGCAATTAGACGAGGCTGCAAATACTATTGGAAAAGGGCTTAGAGAAATACGGGCATTATCCAAGCTTATTAATCCTGAGGCATTGAATAATATGACACTCGTAGAGGCACTCAAGCTTGAATTAGACCGCTTTAAACGTATGGAGTATCTTACCACCAGTTTAAGCGTTACAGGCGTGCCTACTACTATCGTAGATAAAAAAATTGGAACGATCATCTTTCGGATGTTTCAAGAATTTTTTACCAATACGATTAAACATTCTAAAGCAACACATCTGGACGTTTGTATCACATACACTAAAAAAAGTCTAGAGATTAAAGCAAAAGACAACGGGATAGGTTTTGACATCGCTTTCGCGAAAGCAAAAAATGGCATAGGCCTCTCTAACATAGCATCTAGAGGAAAACTAATTGGCGCTAAAATCAATATTACGTCTAATGAGGGAGATGGCACTGAGATGCATTTATTATATCCATCAAAAAACAATAGACATGAATAAACTTGTAGTAGTAGACGACCATACACTCCTCTCACAAGCCATAAGCGGACTTGTCAACTCTTTTCAAGATTTTGAAGTGTTGTATACCTGTAAAAATGGTCAAGAGCTTATAGATCAACTTGTATTTGAAAATAAACGTCCAGATATTGTCCTGATGGATGTGAATATGCCTATTATGGATGGCATAGAAACCACTGCCTATCTTAAGGAGCATTATCCTAACATTAAAGTATTAGCGCTTTCTGTAGAAGAAGAAGAGCGTACTATCCTAAAAATGCTTCGTGCTGGCGCTAGAGGATATTTACTTAAAGATACTGAAAAATCAGTGTTAGAAAGCGCCCTAAAAGAACTCATAAGTCAAGGATTTTATCACACCAATACCGTAGCACAAATCTTAGTGAGAAGTCTTAATGAAGAAAGCTCGCTGACACTTAAAGAAAGAGAGTTAGAATTTATAAAACATGCGTGTACAGAAATGACCTACAATGAGATTGCAGATTGTATGTTCCTGAGTCCTAAAACAGTGCAAGGATATAGAGACAGTGTGTTTTCTAAACTTAATTTAAAGAATAGGACAGGGCTTGTGATCTATGCGATTAAACATGGGTTGTTTAAACCATAGCAAAACCTCTTAGTGTGTATTATTTTTTCAGTAGCTGCTGTAATTACCTATTCTATGGTAAAATATAACGCTATGATCTTCTCCCTTTTGCTTATTTTTGTTGTATGTTAAAACAACAACTCAATTTTAAACTTTCGCAAAAGCTGTCTCCTCAACAAATACAGTTGATGAAACTTATTCAATTGCCTACCCAAGCCTTTGAACAAAAAATAAAACAAGAGCTTGAAGAAAATCCTGCATTAGATAGCGGGAAAGAAGAAAATAAGGATGAGTATGATGAGTTTAGCAACACAGAAGAAGATTTTGGAAACGAAACTATAGAAACCGAAATTAATGTAGATGAATATTTAAGTGATGATGAGACACCAGATTATCGTCTAAGTGCCAATAATTATAGTGCAGATGATGAAGACAGACAAATCCCTTATGCGTCTGGCACTTCATTTAATCAATATCTAAAAACGCAACTCAATACATTTCGATTATCTCAAGAAGAGCGAGATATCGCCGAGTTTATTATAGGAAGTTTGGATGAAAGTGGCTACCTAAGAAGATCTTTAGAAGACCTAATGGATGATCTTGCTTTTACCCAAAATGTATATACTACCGAAGAAAAAATAGAAGAGGTCCTTTTTAAAGTGCAGGACTTAGATCCTTCGGGAGTTGCTGCACGTAACCTAGAAGAATGTTTGATTATACAGCTTTCGCGAAAGCAGCCTACAAAATCTGTAGCATTGGCTATTGATATTCTTGAAAAATCTTTTGACCATTTTAGTAAAAAACATTACGAAAAATTAATGTCTAAATTTTCTATTTCTGAAGAAGAGCTTAAAGATGCTATTCAGGAAATTGAACATTTAAATCCTAAACCAGGAGGTTCTTATTCTAGTAACACTAGGATTGTAGAGCATGTGGTACCGGATTTTACTATTCGTATTGTAGAAGGAGAATTGGAGCTTTCACTCAATGGGCGGAATGCACCAGAGTTGCGTGTCTCTAGAGATTATAGCAATATGCTGAAAGGCTATAAAGCATCTAAAGAAAAAACGAAAGCACAGAAAGATGCCGTGATGTTTATAAAACAGAAACTGGATGCTGCAAAGTGGTTTATAGAAGCTATTTTACAACGCCAGCAGACATTATTTGTTACGATGAGTGCTATCATGTATTATCAAAAGGAATACTTCCTTACAGGTGATGAGCGTAATCTACGTCCTATGATCTTAAAGGATATCGCTAGCGAGATTGGCATGGATGTCTCGACAGTATCCCGTGTTGCAAATAGTAAATATGTAGATACACCCTATGGTACAAAATTAATCAAAGATTTTTTTAGCGAAAGTATGACCAACGACCAAGGGGAAGAGGTCTCTACGCGAGAAATCAAAAAAATTCTAGAAACTGTTATTGAAGAAGAGGATAAGAAAAAACCGCTTACTGATGATAAATTAGCGAATATTTTGAAGGAAAAAGGATATCCAATAGCAAGACGTACCATAGCAAAATATAGAGAACAATTAGACCTTCCCGTTGCTAGACTCCGCAAACAAATCTAATGAAGTACATTATACGAAGTTTATCTTATATCTTTCATCCCTTATTGATGCCTTTAGCTGGCGTTGTATTATACTTTCAAATTTCTCCTCGATTCTTTACTACTTCTTTTCTCTTTTCAAAGATATTTGCCACTTCTATCATGACAGTTGTCATCCCAATTTTAAGCTATTTTATGCTTAAAAATCTAAACGTAGTTACAGAGATCCATTTAAAGAATGTAAAAGAGCGTCGTTACCCTTTATTATTGCAACTCCTCTTTACCTTTTTATTAATAAATATTGTCTTTAAAGGATATGAGATCCCTGAACTTTATTTTTTCTTTGTTGGTATTTTAGCATCTAGTTTAGCAGCCTTTATATTGGTATTAGCAAAATTCAAAGCGAGTCTTCATCTGATAGGTGTTTCAGGGGTACTGACTTTCATTATTGGATTGAGTATTCATTTTAACCAAAACTTACTAATACTTATTGCACTATTAATTATAGGTTGTGGTGGAACTGCAACTTCAAGATTGGATGCAAAGGCACATACATACCTAGAATTAATTATAGGTTTTTTTGTGTTTTTGAGTATGTCGGGTGTAAGTCAGGTTAATTCCGGTAAAATTGTTTTTGAACGGAAAACAAATTTACTAAAGAAGTATACGGACGATAGAATGAAAGCA
>ERZ651776.1446-NODE-1446-length-28324-cov-16.286154_pt1 | contig 28324 bp, 25 predicted proteins | sample MGYA00514761_ERZ651776 | MGnify/ENA metagenome assembly ERZ651776 | reverse complement strand
CGTCGTTGACGTCTTTGTCTCTGGCCGACCATGGCATGCGTGTGCAAGACCTCGCTTATGTGCTCTTGGATTCACTGCGGCACAATACCGTTCTTCGCTCTCTGGTAACGAGCATTGAGTGTAAATTATAATTTGACCACATGTTATAGAAAATAACTACAAAAGTAGCAGTATGTTAAATGGTATAACAGAAACAAATCGTGGATGCCCTTACAAATGTACTTTCTGCGATTGGGGCGGTGTGGTATTTTCAAAAGTATTTAATTTTGATTCACAACGTGTGTATGATGAAATTACTTGGATGGCTCATAATGAAATTGAACTTATATCTTTAGCAGATGCTAACTTTGGAATATTTGTTGATAGAGATTCTAAAATAATTGAACATGCCGTAGCTACTAAAAAACAATTTGGTTTTCCTAAACTATTTGATACTTCTTGGACTAAAAATACTAAACCAGAAACTCTTCAAATGGCTAAGTCTTTATTAGATTCTGGTATGTTACGTAAATTTGTTATGAGTTTACAAACACTAGACGAAGGTACTCTTAAGAATAATAAGAGAACAAATTTAGATGGTTCTAAGTTTAAAAGTCTTATTGAAGATAGAAGCGTGTCTTGTGCTAGTGAACTAATAGTAGGACTACCTGGAGAAACTGTAGAATCTTTTAAGTCAGGTATAGGACAGCTAATAGATCAAGATATAAAAGTTATATCTAATCCTTTAACAGTATTTCCTAATTCTGAAATGAGTAAACCTGAATACATAGATAAATGGAAAATTGACGTAGAGTCTTTTCCTTCAGATTGGTCTATTAAGTATGGTGTTGAAGAATATGAAGATCTTGTAGTTTCTACTTCAAGTTTTAGTCGAAGTGAATGGGAACATATGTTATTATGGAACTGGTCTACTATATTTTTAGAAACTTATTACTGGACTGATATAATAAATAGAGAACAACCTTTAGACACTGTTACTTGGTATAATTGGTGTTTAGAGTGGTTTACTACTAATGCAAATCCTTTGCAAAGTCAATTAATATACTGGCAAGATCATTTGACTACTAAGCGATCTTATGAACTGTGGGGTGGAGGTGTAGGAACTACTGATATTGATTTAAATACTGCATTGATTAATGATACTAATTGGAATAACACTTTACGAAAATGTGCAAATGAGTATTGCGATTATCATAATATAAAAAGATTAAGTAATTTAACTCTTTTTCCTAGTTCTGGATTAAGTTTTAAGTTCTTTTTTAATTTTAAAAATGCAAAATTTGTAGGCTCAATTGATATTATAGTTGAAAAATTAAACAACTTAGCTAACGGTAACGTTACTGAACCAATGTTTGAGCCTATATCTACTAACACATGTTTATTATTTGTACTTAAAAACCTTTTAATTTTATAAAGTTTACTTTCATTTTTGATGCCTAAAAATATTCCCAAATCAATTGCTTCGTTCAAATCAATTTCATATTTAATATTATTTCTTAAGATAAGTCTTTTTTTATTACCTAAAAATAAAACTAGAATTTTGCATATAATATAAGCAATAAAAATTTTTGATTTTGTAGATAGACTAAACATAATATAAAAACCTATTATGCTTTAAAGGGATTAATTTTTCCAGAAATTTTTAGCTTTTTGAAAGAACTTTTTTATACTTGGATTTGATTTTTCATTTTCTATTTCCCGAAATTTTTCTAGTAATTCTTTTTGTGCTTTATTCAGTGAAATTGGAACCTCTGTGTTTACTTGAACATAAAGATCACCATTACCACTTCCTCTTATGTAGGGCATTCCTTTACCCTTTAATCGGAACTGTTTTCCACTTTGCGTACCATCTGGAATTTTAATTTTTGCTCTTCCACCATCAATAGTTGGAATTTCTATTGTAGTACCCAAAGCAGCATCAGCAATAGATATTGGAAATTCAAAAAATAAGTTTTCATCTGATCTTTTAAAAAGATCATGAGAATGAACGTTAATAAACAAATATAAGTCCCCACTCGTGCCGCCTTTGGTTCCAGCTTCACCTTTGCCAGCAAGTCTTATTCTTGTACCATCATCAACACCCTTCGGTATCGTTACAGACAATTTTTTTGAGGTTTGTTTGCTACCTAAGCCATTACAATTAGTACAAGGGTCAGTGATTTCTTCTCCACTTCCAGCACATTGAGGACATGTCTGTTGAACTGTAAAAAATCCTTGATTTGATCTTACTTTACCATTTCCACCGCAAGTCGAACATCTGTCTGGAGAAGAACCAGGTCTTGATCCATTTCCTTTGCAGGTATTACATTTTTCTGTCGTGGAGAATTTAATATCTTGTTTTTTTCCCTCAAATGCTTCTTCTAATGAAATTGACAAATCATATCTTAAATCTGAACCTCTATTGCTAGAATTTCTTCTACTGTTGGATCTACCACCTCCACCAAAATCTCCAAAAAAATCTTCAAAAATATCTGAAAAGTCTGCTCCACCAAATCCACTAAAACCACCACCCTGTCTTCCTCCACCACCTTCAAAAGCGGCATGACCAAAATTGTCATAGTTCTGTTTCTTTTCTTGATCTGAAAGAATACCATACGCTTCACTGGCTTCTTTGAATTTATCTTCTGCTGATTTGTCTCCAGGATTTTTATCTGGGTGATATTTTACTGCTAATTTTCTATAAGCTGATTTTAATTCTTCAGGGCTTGCATTTTTTTGGACACCTAAGACGTCATAAAAATCTCTTTTAGCCATAAGTTACTTTAAGATGATAGTTGTTGAAGGACTTAAGCGCTTTTTTCTTTATCTTCTTTTGTATCCTCTTTTACCTCTTCAAAATCTGCATCAACCACATTATCGTCTTTTTTTCCTTCGTCATTTTTATCACCGTCTTTAGATGAGTCTGGTTTCTTTTCTTGAGATTTATAGATTGCCTCACCAAGTTTCATTGAAGCTTGAACTAAACTCTCGGTTTTCTTTTTAATATCTTCTATATCTTCTCCCTTTAAAGCTTCTTTTAAACTTGAAGAAGAGTCTTCAATCGCTTTTTTTTCAGCATCAGAAATTTTAGCACCATGTTCTTTGAGATTTTTTTCTGTTGAATGAATTAAAGTATCAGCTTGATTTCTTACATCTACTGTCTCTCTTTTCTTTTTATCAGCATCTTTATTCAATTCTGCTTCTTTTACCATTTTTTCAATTTCTTCATCACTTAATCCACCAGAGGCTTGGATTTGAATTTTTTGTTCTTTTCCAGTTCCTTTATCTTTTGCAGAAACATTAACTATTCCATTTGCATCGATGTCAAATGTTACTTCAATTTGAGGGACTCCTCTTGCAGCAGGAGCAATTCCTACTAACTCAAAGTTACCCAGCATTTTATTATCAGAAGCCATCTCCCTTTCACCTTGTAGAACTCTAATCGATACTGCTGGTTGGTTGTCCTCAGCTGTAGAAAAAACTTGGCTTTTTTTTGTAGGTATAGTTGTATTTTTTTCAATAAGTTTTGTTGAGACTCCACCTAAAGTTTCAATTCCTAAAGATAGCGGAGTTACATCTAAAAGAAGAACATCTTTAACATCACCTTGAAGTACACCGGCTTGAATTGCAGCTCCCATGGCAACAACTTCATCAGGATTTACACTTTTGTTAGGCTCTTTACCAAAGAAGTTCTTAACTTCTGCCAATACTTTTGGCATTCTAGTCATTCCACCAACCATGACAATTTCATCAATTTCATTTGCACTAAGTCCAGCATCTTTAAGAGCAGTTTTACATGGTGGTAAAGTTCTTGCTATTAAATCCTCGACTAGAGCTTCTAATTTAGCTCTTGTCATTTTCAAGTTGATATGTTTTGGGCCTGTTTTGTCTGCTGTTATAAATGGTAAGTTTACATCAGTTTGTTCAGCTGATGATAATTCAATTTTTGCTTTTTCTGCAGCTTCTTTTAATCTTTGTAGTGCTAGTTTGTCTGTTTTAAGATCAATACCATTATCTTTTTTAAATTCTGCAACTAAATAATCGACAATTGCGTTGTCAAAGTCTTCACCACCAAGAAAAGTATCTCCATTAGTAGACTTAACTTCAAATACACCATCACCAAGCTCTAAAATAGAAACGTCAAATGTTCCACCACCTAGATCATAAACGGCAATTTTTTTGTTTTGTTTTTTATCTAAACCATAAGCCAATGATGCTGCTGTTGGTTCATTAATAATTCTTAAAACTTCTAATCCTGCAATTTTACCCGCATCTTTTGTTGCTTGTCTTTGAGCGTCATTGAAATAAGCTGGAACAGTTATCACAGCCTTAGTTACTTCTTGTCCTAAATATTTTTCAGCAGTTTCTTTCATCTTTTGAAGAATAAAAGCTGATATTTGTGATGGTGAATATTTTTCATTTTTAGCTTCAATCCAAGCATCACCTTTTTCTGAATTAACAATTTTGAATGGTGCAGCTTCAATATCTTTTTTTACAGTTGGATCATCAAAATTTCTCCCGATCAATCTTTTTACAGCAAATATAGTATTTTCAGGATTAGTGACAGCTTGTCTTTTTGCAGGCTGTCCTACAAGTTTCTCCGAGTCACCAGTAAAGGCCACCACAGATGGAGTTGTTCTTGCTCCTTCTGCATTTTCTAACACTTTAGGTTGACTACCTTCCATGATTGAGACACATGAATTTGTTGTTCCTAAATCTATTCCAATAATTTTGCTCATAACTTAAATCCTACCCTTCATATATGTGTTAATTTATAATCTGCAAGTTCTGACAAGTATTATTAATTGTCCAAATCTTCCTTATTTTTCTCATCTTTTTCCTCATTTTTAATAGTTTTTTTTGAAACACCTACTAATGATGGTCTTAATAATCGATCCTTCATCATGAATCCTTTTTGAATTTCTTGTACAATTGTTCCAGCTTCTTTCTGATCATCTTCAATTTCCATCATAGCTTGGTGTAGGTTAGGATCTAATTTTTTACCAATAGAGTCTATAGGGGTAATTCCATTTTTAGACAAAATTGATACCATATCTTTATTTATAATTTCAAAATGTTCTAAAGTTTTCTTTAAAGCCTCAGTGTCTTTTAAAATTTCGTCATTTTCTAAAATTTTTTTTGATCTTTCAAAATTATCTATTAGATTTAATGTTTCTTTTGCAAAAGCAAAACCTCCATAACTAAATGCATCTTCTCTCTCTTTTTCAAACCTTCTTCTTTGATTTTCCATTTCTGCTAAAGTTCTTGCTAACTTGTCTTCTAATTCTTTAATTTTTTCTTCTGGAGTTAATTCTTTTAACTCCTCATCTGGTTTATCAGAGGTATTTTTTTCAGTATTTTTTTCTTCTTTTTCAGAAGTATCCTCATTTAATTGAGGGTCTTGTTTATCAATGTTGATGTTTTCATCTTTTTCCATTGTCACTTATATGGTATGAAATTTGATAATTGCTAGGTGTTAATGAAAAAAATTCTTAAAATATTGGTTGGGACAAATAACAAGGGAAAATTGAGAGAAATCAAGGATTTATTGCCAAAAAATTTAAAAATTTATTCTCCATCAGACTTTAAAGTTAAAAGTCCTGTTGAAAATGGAAAAACTTTTCAAGAAAACTCGCTAATTAAAGCAAGATTTTTTTCAAAAAAAACTAAAATGATGTGCCTTTCAGATGACTCAGGTCTTGAAATAGACATTTTAAATAAAAAACCTGGTATTCATTCAGCTAGGTGGGGAGGTAAAAATGGAGATTTCAAAAAAGCAATTATGAGAGTTTTTAAAGAGTTAGATAAAAAAGATAAAAATTGGAGGGATAAAAAAATCAAAGCTAGATTTATTTGTGCTTTAACCTTGTATGAAAATAATAAAATTTTAAAAAAATCAAATGGTAAGATCGAAGGATTTATTTCAAGCTTGATAAAAGGGAAAAAGGGATTTGGGTACGATCCAATCTTTATACCAAGGGGTAAAAAAATTACATTTGGAGAGATGAGACCCTCTTTAAAATATAAAATTGATCATCGATCAAAAGCGTTCAAAAAAATTAAAAAATTTTTTTAAATTTCATATCTTCTATTTTATAAAAATTAAGTATATGAAAAATCTTATTATTTTTAATTTCAAAAATTCCTATTTTTCCTTTGAATTGAGTTTTTTTTGAAAAAATCTTTTCATCAATGACAGAATTGTTTTGAAGGATCAGAAAATAAACTAGTCCAACTAAATCATAACTTAAAAAAGATAATTGGTTTGGATATTCATTAAAGGTATCAAAATAGACCTCTGAAAATTTTTCATAATTTTCTTTATTAATAGAGGGAAAATACATTGGTTGTGAGCTTATCTCTTTAAGTAACGACTCATCAAACCATTGGTTTAGGGTTATAAAATATTTATCCATAGGTGAGATATCAGTGTACAATAGTGATGTAGTGACACTCTTAAGACTTTCATCGAAATCAGCTATTATAACAGAGTCAAATTTTACACGTCCCAGTGTATCTCTCTTTTTTAATTTTTCGATTAATCGCTCATTTTTATCTTCATCCAAATTTTCAAGCCTTTTAATTTCATCCTCTAAATTTTGTTTTCTTCTTTTATAGTTGGTGATTTTTTCAATTTGATTAGTTAATTTAGTAGGGTCTGTATTATAATAATAATTTTTTAGTATTTTAATTTTTGAATATGAAATTGCCTCTTTTATCTCCTCTTTATAATCTCCATCTGGTGTTAAAAAAATAGTATTTTTAATTTCATTTTTTTTAATAAATTTATCAATAGCTTTAAGTTGAGAAGTTGCATTAATACCTGCATTAATAATATTTTTAGAATAATTTTTATTTTTATTTGTGAGTGATAAAAAAGTTATGTCTTTTAATTCGTTCAAATAGATAAGGTTTGAGTTAAAAACTGGTCCAATTATGATCTTGACCCCTAACTCTGAAAGTTCTTTAGCTGATTGTAATGTTTTTGTTGGATCTGATTTTGTGTCTTTAGGAATTATTTCTATAATTGAATTATTTATTTTGTTAACAGCTAATCTTGTAGACTTTACAATTGATTGACCTATTTCTGAGTCATTGCCTGTTAGCGGAACCAGTAGTCCAATTTTAATTTTTTCATTTGCCCATAAGCCCTTTAAGGACAATAGAAAGATAATAGGGACAAGTAATATAATTTTAATAATTTTAAGCATTTTAATGTTATTATTATATCTATTAAAATTTGATGATTCTACACACTGAAAACAAAAAAAATAATATAAAAAATGGATTATATATCGTTTCTACTCCAATCGGCAATCTAAAGGATATTACTTTAAGAGCAATTGAAATATTAAAAAAATCAGAATTTATCTTTTGTGAAGATACTAGGGTATCTAAAAATTTATTAGAAAGATATGATATCAAATCAAAACTTATTTCAAATCATAAATTTAATGAGAAAAAAAATTTACAAAAAGCCATAGAAATTTTAAAATCAAATCGAATTGTATCACTTATTTCTGATGCAGGCACACCAGCAGTTTCAGATCCAGGAGCTATTCTTGTAAATGAGTGTTTGAATCATAAGATTGATGTTATTCCCCTGCCAGGACCGTCTGCTGTTTCAACAGCAGTTTCTATTAGTGGTTTTAAAGAACAATATTTTTTTTATGGATTTTTTCCAGAAAAAAAAAGTCAATTAACTGATGATTTTGAAAAATTATCTAAACTTGATTGTTCTATAGTATTTTTTATTTCTTCTAAAAAATTTAATAAATTTGTAGAGGTTATTAAACAATATTTTTCTTCTAGGAAAATTTTAATATGTAGAGAAATGACCAAATTATATGAAGAATATATTAGAACAGACATCAATGATTTGAAACCTTTTGAGAAACAATTAAAGGGAGAATTGACTATTGTTATTTCTGAAATTAAAAATGTAAAAAATTTATCGATAGATTTAAAAGAATCAGATAAACTGATGATTAAAAAATTTATTAATAAACTTAGTGTAAAAGATATTACAGATTTGATAAGTCAAAAGAGCGAAGTAAAAAAAAAAAATATTTATAATTATTGTTTAAAATTAAAAAATGAAAAATAGATTCATTATAATCTCATTTCTTTTGTTGTTTTTTAATGGCTGTGTTGGAGTTTCTTCTACAGGAATTTTTGGTACAGGAGTGAGTATCGCATTAGACCCAAGATCTGTTGGAACACAGATAGATGATTCAGTAATGCAAAAAAATTTAGGAGCAAGATTAATATTAAAAGATAAAAATTATTTACTTGCTGTTAAGACAAAGGTTTTAGACGGTCGAATTTTTATAACTGGTAAAGTTAATAACCCAGAGGAAAAACTACAAATTACAAAATTAGCATGGGAAACAAAAGGTGTGAGATCAGTAAGAAATGATATTAAAATTAAGGAAAGCTTTAATTTTACCCAATCGGCAAAAGATCTATTGATAACATCTCAATTGCGAACGGCATTAATATTTGACAAAGAGATAAAAGCAACAAATTACCAAATAGATACATACAAAAAGAAAATCTTTATATACGGAATTTCATTAACATCAGAAGAGAGAGAAAAAGTAATAAATGAAGCAAAAGAAATTCTTGATGTCAAAGATGTTGTTGCGAGTATTTTTTTAGTTGAAGATTTAAGAATTCAAAAAGATTAATTTTTTTTATAATCTATAACATCTGCAGAGTACGCTGCGACTGAAGCTAAATTAATTAATTCAGAAGTAGAAGATCTTAAAGGGGCTATTTCTATAGGTAAACCTAAGCCAATCAAAAGTGGTCCGATTACTTTTGTTTCACCCAATGTTTTCATTAATTTATATGAGATTGCAGCACTATGCTGTCCAGGCATTATTAATATATTTGCATTGCCCACAATATTAGAAAAGGGATATAATTTTTTGTAGCTTTCATTAAGGGCTACATCTGGCTGCATGTCACCATCAAATTCAAAGTCTACATCTTTCTCTTTTAAAATTTCCACAGCTTTTTTGATGTGTTTGGTTCTACTTGTTAGAGGCTGGCCAAAGGTTGAGTGTGAAACAAAAGCAACTTTTGGAGTAAAACCAAATAATTTAGCAACTCTAGAGGAAGAAATTGCGATTTCTGCCAGTTGCTCGGAGCTAGGATATTCATGAACACTAGTATCGCCTATGAATATAGTCTTACCTTTGTAAACGACCATATTTAAGCCAAACATTATTTCTCCAGGTCGTGGGTCTACAACTTGTTTAATTTTATCTAGTGAGGCTCCAAATCTTCTTGTGTTTCCTGTAACAGCAGCATCAGCATCTCCACAGGCCACCATACAAGATGTCCAAATAACTCGATCATTTCTGACTAGTCTATCGCAGTCTCGCTGTAAAAGACCCTGTTCTCTTTGCATTTTCTTAAACAAGTAATTAACATATTTCTCACGCTTTTCTGAATCTGTAGAATTTACAATTTCAATACCAAAATGATCATCGTAACCAATTTTATTTAATTGTTCTTTAATCTTTTCTTTTTTGCCTACTAAAATTGGAATTCCTAATTTTGAGTTTTTAAAAGCAATTGCAGCTTTTAGGGTATTTTTATCTTCACCGTCTGCAAAAACTATTCTTTTTTGATTTTTCTTAATATAAGAATTAATACCCTGCATAATAGTAAGAGATGGGTTAAGTCTTTGTTTAAGTTGCTCTTTGTAGATTTCAAAATCATCTATATCTTTTCTTGCAACGCCTGTATCCATAGCAGCTTTAGCAACAGCGGCTGGTATAATACTAATTAATCTTGGATCAAATGTTGACGGTATAATATAATCTTTTCCATAATGAGGTCTATCACCACCCATTGCAGCCACTACTTCATCAGGAACATCATCTCTTGTAAGCTTAGCTATAGCATCAGCCGCAGCAACTTTCATTTCTTCGTTAATAGTTTTGGCTCTAACATCAAGAGCCCCCCTAAAAACATAAGGAAACCCAATTAAATTATTTACTTGATTTGGATAATCAGATCTACCAGTAGCAATAATAGCATCGTCTCTAACTTCTTTTACTTCTTCAGGTGTAATTTCAGGATCTGGGTTTGCACATGCAAATATTATTGGATTTTTTGCCATCTTTTTTACCATATCTTTTGAAAGTGCACCTTTAGCAGAAAGTCCTAAAAATACATCAGCGCCATCAATAGCCTCATCTAAAGTTCTAAGTTTTGTGTCAACTGCGTGAGATGATTTCCATTGGTTTAACCCATCTCTACCACGGTAGATAACCCCTGTTCTATCAACCATAATTATATTTTTTTGAGGTACACCAGTATTTTTAAATAAATTAGTACAAGCCATCGCAGAAGCACCAGCACCATTCACAACAATTTTGATTTTATCTATTGATTTACCAGATATATCTAAGGCGTTAATTAATGCAGCAGTTGTAATAATAGCTGTACCATGTTGGTCATCGTGAAAAACGGGAATATCTAAAATTTCTTTTAGTTTATCCTCAATAACAAAACAATCTGGGGCAGCTATATCTTCCAGGTTTATCCCTCCAAAGCTACAAGAAAAATTTTTTATACTATTAATAATTTCACTTGTGTCATTAGAATCAATTTCTAAATCTATAGAGTCTATGTCGGCAAATCTTTTAAAGAGAACTGCTTTTCCTTCCATTACAGGTTTTGATGCAAGCGCTCCTAAATTCCCCATACCTAAAATTGCAGATCCATTACTAATAACTGCAACGAGATTTCCTTTTGAAGTATAGTCATAAGCAGCTTCTGGATTTTCTGAAATTGCTTTTACTGGTACAGCAACGCCAGGAGAATAGGCTAAAGCCAAATCTCTTTTTGTAGTCATTGGTTTAGAAGAATTAATCTCAATTTTTCCTGGTTTGTTCTTAGTATGGAAATCTAAAGCTTCTTTATCAGTATAATGGTCTATTTTAGTTTTTTTCATTTATGTTAATTAGATATACAAATGGGACAAATTTAAGACTAATATGATTTATGAACCTAATTAAGTCAACAGGCACATTTAGTTTTTTTACTATAATTAGCAGACTACTTGGCTATATGAGAGACATACTTATAGCAGTGTTTCTAGGTGCAGGGCCACTTGCAGATGCATTTTTTGTTGCATTCAGAATACCGAATACATTTAGGAGATTATTTTCAGAAGGAACTTTTAATGCAGCATTTGTTCCTAGTTATTCATCTATAAATAATAAAAAAAAATCAGAAAATTTTGCAAACAACATATTTAGTTTGCTTATTCTGGGATTACTTTCTTTAGTTTTTTTAATTGAGATTTTTATGCCAATATTTGTATTTCTAATTGCTCCTGGGTTTGAAGGCGATAATAGCAAGATGGAATTAGCTATAACATTAACAAGAATTACCTTTCCATTTTTATTATTTGTAAGTCTAGCATCCTTCCTTTCTGCGATTTTAAACTCTCACAACAAATTCGCTGCAGCATCTGCGGCGCCTATAATTTTGAACATTTTTCTAATTTTAGTTTTGATTTTTGGAAAAATGTTAGATGATCAATTAGTTTATTATTTATCCTATGCGGTAACTATTTCTGGGATAACACAATTCATATTTTTATATTTTTTTGTAAAAAAAAACTATAAGCCGAAATTTAAATTTTCATTTAAAATAGATGAAAAAATTAAACTTTTTTTTAAAAAATTATTACCAAGTATTTTTTCTTCAGGTGTAACTCAAATAAATATCTTAGTAGGGACTATTATTGCATCATTTCAGGCTAGCGCTGTTTCTTACCTTTATTATGCGGATAGAATTTATCAAATAAATCTTGCGATAGCTGGTATTGCAATAGGTACAGTGATCTTGCCTCAATTGTCAAAACACGTTCAGAATAAAAAAAAAGAAAAAATACATTTAATCCAAAATAAAGCTCTTGAACTAAGTTTATTCCTTAGCATACCCGCAGCTATAGCATTACTGATAGCGTCTGAAGAAATTATATCTTCTTTATTTGGATACGGATCATTCGATCAAGAGAGTGTAAAAAAATCAGCACAAGCTCTTTTTTATTTTGGCCTAGGGCTGCCTGCATTTTCATTAATTAAAATTTTTTCAACATTCTTTTTTGCTAGGCATGAAACTAAAATTCCATTTTATATTTCATTAATTTCTGTTTTATTAAATATCTTTATTAGTATTATTTTTTTTAAAGAAATTGGTTTTTTGATAATACCTATGGCAACAACGATATCATCATGGTTTAATGCTATTTCATTATTTATAATTTTAAAAAATAAGAAATTATTTAATTTTAATTTGATTTTTATAAATAGGTTTATCAGAATACTGATAGTTTCATTTGTAATGGGAATGTCTTTTAATTATTTGATAAATTTTTTTAGTGACAAATTTATATATGAAGAAGCTTTAAAGTCTGTCTACCTAATCAGCTTGGTAATATTTGGATTTACATTTTATATTTTGCTAGCTATTTTAATCAAAGCCTTTAAAATTAGTGATATTCGTCTAAAGTACTAATTATGAGTAAAAAAATTTTTTCAGGGGTTCAACCAACAGGTAATTTGCACCTAGGAAATTATTTGGGAGCAATTAAAAACTTTGTTGAACTTAATAATCAAATAGATAACGAGTGCATTTTTTGTGTGGTTGATCTTCATGCAATTACTGTCAAACAAGACCCAAAAGAACTAAAAAAAAATATAAGAGAAACGGCAGCTACATTTCTTGCAAGTGGTATAGATCCAAATAATAGTATAATTTTTAATCAATCAAATGTATCTGCTCATGCAGAAACTGCTTGGATCTTAAGCTGTGTATCAAGAATTGGTTGGCTTAATAGAATGACACAATTTAAAGAAAAAGCTGGCAAGGACAAAGAAAAAGCAAGCATTGGTCTTTATTCTTATCCAGTGCTAATGGCTGCTGATATTCTTTTGTATGATGCAACACATGTTCCTGTGGGAGATGATCAAAAGCAACATTTAGAGTTGTGCAGAGATATAGCTCAAAAATTCAATAATGATTTTAATTCACCAGATTTTTTAAAAGTCCCAGAGCCACTAATACAGAAAGAATTTTCAAGAATTATGAGCTTAAAAGATGGAACAAAAAAAATGAGTAAATCAGATGCTTCAGATTTAAGTAGAATCAATCTTACTGATGAAAATGACGAAATATTAAATAAAATAAAAAAGGCAAAAACTGACCCCTTACCAATGCCAGAAGAAATTAAAGATTTAGATAAAAGGCCAGAGGCAGAGAATTTGCTTGGAATTTATTCTAGTTTGAAAAATCAAAGCTTAGAAAATTCAGTTAAAGAGTTTGGAGGAAAACAGTTTTCAGAGTTTAAGGAAAAATTATCAGAGTCATTAATTGAAACAATACAACCAATATCAAGAGAAATAAAAAAGCTAATAAACGACGAAAAATATTTAGATGAGATCCTTTTAAAGGGCTCTGAAAAAGCAGATAAAATTGCTTCAAAAAAAATCAAAGATATTAAAGAATTAGTAGGATTTTAATAAAGTTTAAAAATTAGTTTAAATTTAAAAATTAATCACTATATATAAACTATGTTTGTTCAAACAGAAATTACACCAAACCCAAACGCACTAAAATTTTTGCCAGGTAAAAAAGTTTCAAATGAAGGATCTTTTGAAATAACCAAAAAAGAAGAAATAGACAATGATTTAGTGAGAAATCTTTTGTCAATTAACGGGGTTACTGGAGTCTTTTTAGGTGCGGATTTTATATCAATAAATAAATTAGAAAATATTGAATGGGATGAAATAAAACATATAGTTATTTCTTTAATAAATGATTTTTATTCAACAGGAAAAGAATGTGTTATTGAAAATAATTTTTCTAAAGAAAAAAATAAAGACTCAGAATTTATTGAAATTGAAAAAAAAATTATAAAAATTTTAGATACTAAAATAAGACCTGCCGTAGCAAAAGATGGTGGTGATATTAAGTTTAAAGAATTTAATGAGGGTGTGGTAAAAGTGGAGTTACAAGGTAGTTGCTCCGGTTGTCCAAGCTCAACAATGACTCTTAAACAAGGTGTTGAAAACCTTCTGAAACATTATTTACCAGAAGTTAAAGAAGTAGTAGCTGAATAATTATGAAAAATAGCAAAATTTCACTTATTGAAATAAAAAGATATTTAAAAAAAAAGGGATTAGACATAATTAAAAAAAAGAATAATTCAAAAAAAAATGATTGGAGTCCTTTATCCAGAACAATTGTATCTAGCTTATTTATAATTACTTTTTTTTATGTAGTTCCTGTAATTGTTGAATATAAAGAAGAAAGAGCGAATTTCTCTAAAGATTTCAAAAACAACTCTAAAACTAATTTTCAAAAAGTTTTGAAAGGTGAGGACTATAAGCTAGATAATAAATTAATTGAGGAACATTTATATGAAGATGTGCTTGAGTTTGAAGATTTGCCAAATAACACTGTCAGATTAAGCGCTGCAACAATTGAGCAATTATTTAAAGACACAAAATATAATCTTAACGATGTAAGAAAAGAAAAATTAGTTAAACCTGTCACGCTATCACTTCTTCCTGCTGAAATAAAAAAAATAGAAAATACTAAAAAAAGAAAAGATTTATTTATTCAAATTATATTGCCTCTAATAATTAAAGAAAATAATTACATAAAAGCCGACAGAAAAAAACTATTTGGTATATTGAATAAAAACAATAATACAAATTTAGAAAAAAAATGGTTGAATAAAAAATTCAAACAATATGGTGTGGCAAATAGAGACTTATCTACATTAAAAATTAGAATGGATGAGGTTCCAGTTTCGATGGCAATAGCACAAGCAGCAAAAGAAACAGGATGGGGAACTTCAAGGTTCGCACAAGAGGGTAATGCATTGTTTGGCCAATGGACTTGGTCGGGAGAAGGAATTAAACCTGCTGGTGCGGAAGATGGCACAACACATAAAGTAATGAAGTTTGTTGTGTTGCAAGCTTCTGTAAAAGCCTATCAAAGAAATCTTAATACACATTCTACTTATAAGAACTTTAGAAAAGCTAGAGCAGAAATGAGAGATAAAAAAAGGGAATTAGATAGCTTAATCTTAACTGAATATTTGGATAAATACGCTGAAACAGGAAAAGATTATGTAAGAATTTTACAACAAATAATAAAGCAAAATCAACTTACTGATTTTGATAATGCTAAACTCCTGCCATCAAGCCTTGAATTAGAGAGTTTGATTTAATTCTGTTCAATTGAAAATTGAACTCCAAACCATCTCCAAACTCCATTGTCATTTAAAGAGCAGTTGACACGCCCTCTTCTAAATTCAAATTTATCTCTAAATTTTATTTTTAGGATATTTTTATTTAAAAAAGTTTCTGATTTTTCCCATTTATTTCCTTCATCAGAAAAACAATTGATAGCACTTAGGTTTTTTTGATTTTGAAAAAATTCAACTGAAAATTCTGGAGGATTGTCATTTTTAGATAAATATTTTTCTTCAGGGAGCAATTTTTTAAATTGAAGTGGGTATAAATTAATTAAAAATTTAAATCTTTGTAAATCACCATATTTTTCGTTAATTGGAAATCTGGGCAATTCAAATGGATCTTTATTTAAATCTATTACTCCAGAATGTTGACCAAACGAAAATTTAAAATTTTTTGAAATAAAAGCTTTATGAAAAGAACTATATTCCCCAAATGGATATGAAAAAAAAATTGGATTATAGCCAAGTTTTTCTATAAAAATTTTATTAGCAGTTTTTATATCATTTAAAAAATCAGACGATTTAAAGTTCACCAGATAATCATGAGAATGAGAGTGGTTTCCTATAAAGGCAGTAGGGACTTTTTCCACTTCTTTAATCTGATCCCAAGTCATATATCCACTTTTGCCAACAGCCTCAGTTGATACAAAAAGAATAAACGGGATTTTGTTTTCTTTTAAATATGGCCAAGCATTTTCATAAAACGAGGAAAAGCCATCATCGATTGTAATAAGTATTTTTTTTTCATTTTTTTCTTTGTTAAAATTTTTTTCTAAATTTTTAGGGTTGTAAAATTTATAATTAAGATCTTTTATTATGTTTATTTGATCTTTGAATACACTCATTTGGATATTGGTTGATGGGTATTTTGACTCATCAAACCTATGATAAATGAGAGAAAGTATGCCCATGTCATTAGAATAATATTTGATATTATCTTCTTCTGCTTTAGAATTAGATATGAAAACCAATATGAATATAAACAATTTAATTATTGATGCTGCAGGAAATGAAATTTTATTAACACTCATAGTTGATAAAAATATTTATACTTGTAGTCATGAAAATAGTAAAATTAATTTTGAGAAAATAATGATATTAATTAATAATTTTCTTCAAAAAAACAAATTTTTATTGAGCCAAATAAGTAACATTTATGTTAATAGGGGGCCAGGAAGTTTTGCAGGAATCAGAAACACTCTTTCAGTAATTAAGGCATTATATTTAACCAAAAATATTGACTATTATTGTTTTAGTGTCGATGATTTTTTAGGATTAAATGAGATTAAGCATCAAGATGTGCCTGATTTATGTAAAAAATTTAATATTAAAAAGAATTTGATTAAACCCATTTATTTAAGTTAAAATTAATTATGTCAGAAAATATCGAACAAAAATGTATTGCAAAAGGAGTGAAGTTAACAGATCAGAGAAAGATCATTGCTAAAATTATGTCTGAGTCTAATGACCATCCTGATGTTGATGAACTTTATAATAGAGTCTCAAAAATCGACTCAAAAATTAGTATCGCGACAGTTTATAGAACTGTGAAACTTTTTGAAGAGTCTGGCATTTTAACTAAACATGAATTTAAAGGTGGAAAAGCAAGATATGAGGAATTAAATGAAGGTCACCATGACCATTTAATTGATGTAAAGTCAGGAGAGATTATAGAGTTCGTTGATGAAGAAATAGAAAAACTTCAAGAAAAGATTGCAGATAAATATGGCTATCGTTTAGTGGATCACAAGTTAGAGCTTTATGGGGTTAAAAAGAAACCCTAAAATAATGGCAAAAAAAATTTTCATTAAAACTTTTGGGTGTCAAATGAATGAATATGATTCAAATCGTATATATGACACAGTTCAAAAAATTGGGTTTGAAAAAACTGATGAATATGAAAAAGCAAATTGTTATGTTTTAAATACGTGCCATATTAGGGATAAAGCTAAAGAAAAAGTTTATCATGAAATTGGACGGGTAAAAAAAATATTTAGAAACAAAAAAAAACCAATTGTTATTGTTGCAGGATGTGTTGCCCAAGCAGAAAACCAAGAAATGCTAAGAAGAGAACCTTATATTGACATAGTAATGGGGCCTCAGTCCTACCATAAAATAAATGAAGTAATTTTAAATTTTCAAAAAAAATTAAAAAAAGAGGAAGAAACTGAATTTGATACAATCTCAAAATTTAATTATCTAAGCAAAATAAAAAATAAAAATAGCAAAGTATCATCATTTTTAACAATACAGGAGGGCTGTGATAAGTTTTGTAATTTTTGTGTGGTTCCTTACACAAGAGGACCGGAATACTCTAGGCCATTCAAGCAAATTATAAAAGAAGTAGAAGAGTTGGTAGGCCAAGGTACTAGAGAAATAATTCTTTTAGGTCAAAATGTTAATGCATATAATTACAAGGAAGGAAATAAAGAATTTAGATTATCAGATTTATTAAAAAAATTAGAGGAATTTAATCAATTAAAAAGAGTAAGATATACAACTTCACATCCAAAAGACATGACCGAGGACTTAATAAATTTTTATAAGATTTCAAATAAACTAATGCCACTTGTTCATTTACCAGTTCAAAGTGGATCTAATAAAATTTTAGAATTGATGAATAGAAAGCACACAATTGAAGAATATTTGTTAATTCATAAAAAATTAAAAATGATTAATAAAAATATAGAATTTTCAAGTGACTTTATAATTGGCTATCCAGGCGAAGAGGACGAAGATTTTGAAAAAACAATGGATTTGATAAATGAGATAAAGTTTATAAACTCATATTCATTTATTTATAGCCCGAGACCTGGCACGAGTGCTGCAAACCTTGCAGTTGTAGACAATGATAAAACGAAGAAAAGACTAGAAATAATTCAAAAAAAACTTTTTGAAAATCAATTAGAAAGAAATAAATCATTGGAGAACACAGTAATAAATGTATTAGTTGAAAATAGAATGAAGGATGGAGTAAAACTATTTGGTAGAACAGAATTTATGACTTCTGTAATTTTTGATGGAAGTGAAGAAAATATTGGAAATATAGTTCAAGTTAAAATAACAGGAAGTAATCAGAATAGTTTATTTGGAATATTAAAAGAAAATTATAATAAAAGGGTAGCCTAAAATTGATTAAAAGTTTTGCAAAAAAAATCAACTCAACATTAAAATTTGTCTATTCAGAAAATAACTCTTTAAGTGTTATTTTTCATGATAATGATTTGCTAATGGGAGTAGTTGGTGAATTTAATGAGTCTTTAAAAGAATTAGAAAAAATTACCAATACAAAGCTTTATTCAAGAGGTAATTCTATTTTAATAAAATCAACGCCAGAAAAAAATGAGATAACTAAAAATGCCATTCAATTTTTGGCTAATCAATTTATTAATAATGGTAGTATTGAAAAAAAAGATATAATCTCATCTGTAGACAAATTTATGATTGATGAAAAAGTAAAAAATAATAACGTTTCTGATATAATAAAAACTCCAAAAAAATCAGTAATTCCAAGATCGGAAAAACAGAAACAATATGTGAGAGCTTTAAGAGAGAGTGATATCACAATTTCAGCAGGACCAGCAGGAACAGGAAAAACTTTTTTAGCAGTAGCAGTTGGCCTTACCATGTTATTAGATAAAAAAATTGAAAGAATTATTTTATCAAGACCTGCAGTTGAAGCTGGAGAACGACTGGGTTTTTTGCCTGGCGATATGAAGGAAAAAGTAGACCCATATTTAAGACCTTTATATGACTCGCTTTATGATCTTTTTGATTTTGAAAAAATTCAAAGAATGATCGAAATTGGCGATATTGAAATTGCTCCGTTAGCTTTCATGAGGGGACGAACATTAAAAAATTCTTTTGCTATTTTGGATGAAGCTCAAAATGCAACCGATACTCAAATTAAAATGTTTTTAACTCGTATTGGAGATAATTCAAAAATAGTGATCAATGGAGATCCATCTCAGATAGATTTACCACATAAAAATATTTCTGGATTAAATAGATCAAAAAAATTATTAGGAAACATAAAAGAAATATCAGTTGTAGACTTTGATCATTCTGATGTAGTCAGGCACCCACTTGTATCGAAGATAGTAAAAGCTTATTCAGATAATGATTAATGTTGTCATTGTCTCAGACAATAACCAGTGGAATAAAAGAATAAAAAAAAAATTTTTTTTTAAGTCATTAGTAAGTTTTTTTCCAAAAAAATATAGATTTATAGGAAAAAAAATAGGTTTAACAATTTTACTTTCTAACAATAAGAATATTAAAAAGATAAACAAAAAATTTAGAAATAAAAATAAAGCTACAGATATTTTATCTTTTCCAAATGAAAAAAAATTTAATAAGGATAAATCCAATTATTTAGGAGATATGGTAATAAGCTATGATTATATTAATCGACCAAAATCAATAAGTAGTTTGGACTTTAAACAAAAGTTAACTAAAATATTTATTCATGGTTTTCTTCATTTATTAAATTATGACCATATTAGATTGAAAGATTTTAAAAGGATGCTTAAAGAAGAGGAAAAGATTTTTAATAATTTAGAATCAAAAATTAAAAAAATTGTTTAAAAAAAATTATATAAATTTGCTGTATATTATTTTTTTAGGGGGTGTTAGCTCTTACAGCTTACCACCATACAATTATTATATAGTGAACTTTATAACATTCACTTTATTTTTTATTTTTATTTTTAATAAAAAAAAAGTTAGATTAACAAATATATCCTTTTTCAAGTATGGGTGGTGTTTTGGGTTTGGTTATTTTTTGTGCAGCTTATACTGGATTATAATTTCATTAACATTTGATCAAAATTTTTATTTTTTAATTCCTTTTGCTGTAGTTTTAATACCTTCTTTTTTGGCATTATTTTATGGTCTGGTAACATATTTATTCTCAATTTTTTATTCAAAAAAAATTATCAACTCAATTTTGATTTTTTCTTTATTTTTTGGTTTAATTGAATTTATTAGAGGTTCAATTCTCACAGGCTTTCCTTGGAATCTTATTTCATTTAGTTTTTCAAATAGTATCTATTTTATTCAAATTATTTCCATAATTGGAACTTACTCATTTAATTTAATTTGTATTACACTATTCACACTGCCAGCAGTTTTTGTATTAAAAAAATCAAAAAAAAATATAGTATTTGTTTCTGGATTTATTTTGGTGACTGTAAGTTTTGTTATTTTTGGAATTTATCAAATTAAAGAATTTAATGTTTTGCCTAGTCTAAAAAAAACATATTCAATTAAAGCCATATCTTCTAATATAAGCTTAGATAGATTTTATATAGAAAAGAATGAGAAAGAGATAATTAATGAGCTAATAGATCTAAGTGCACCAGAAAAAGATAAACCTACAATATTTATATGGCCGGAAGGGATTATTACTGAGAGTGATTTAGAAGATATTCATGTTTATAAAGATTTATTTATAAATAATTTTTCAGAAGATGACCTAATAGTTCTGGGACTTAATAGTTCAAAAGTTGTAAATAACAAAAATTTAATTTTTAATTCTATGGCCATATTTAACAACAGATTAGAACTAATACATAAATATGATAAAGTTAACCTAGTGCCTTTTGGTGAGTTTGTTCCTTTTGAAAATATTTTAAGTAAAATAGGTTTTAAAACAATTACCAATGCTTATCAGTCATATTCAAGTGGCAAAGTTAGAAAACCATTCAATTTAAAGAATGATAAGATTGATGTGAACTTGTTGCCTTTAATTTGCTACGAAATTATTTATTCAGGGAAATTATCGAAAGAAAAAAACTATGATTATATAATCAATATTTCTGAAGATGGTTGGTTTGGAAGCTCAATAGGCCCAAAACAACATTTTGCTCATAGTATATTTAGATCCATAGAAAGTGGAAAATATATCATAAGATCAGCAAATAATGGAATATCCGCTATAATAAATCCTATTGGCATTGTGGAAAAAAAAATAGAATTTAAAAAAAATGGTAATATTGAATTAATAGAGAGCAAAAAGTTAAAATCTACAATTTTTATGATTTATGGTAATTTAATTTTTTTAGCATTAATTTTATTATATATTTTTTTAATTTTTTCATTTAATAAGCTTACAAATGAGTAATCTTAAAAATTTTTTATTTACCAGTGAGTCTGTGTCCGAAGGTCATCCTGATAAGGTATCAGATCGTATATCTGATATGGTAGTTGATAGTTATATAACTGCAGACCCATATTCTAGAGTTGCCTGTGAAACACTTACGACCACAAATAAGGTTGTTCTAGCTGGAGAAGTAAGAGGTCCTGAAATTAAAAAAGATGAACTTATTCAAAAAGTCAGAAATTGTATTAAAGATATTGGGTATGACCAAGAAGGGTTTACTTGGAAAGAAGCCACTAAAATTGAAAGTCATCTTCATTCACAATCATCAGATATTGCAATGGGAGTTGATTCAAAAGATAATAAAGATGAAGGTGCTGGTGACCAAGGTATAATGTTTGGATATGCTTGCAATGAAACAGAAGAGTTAATGCCTGCGCCGATACACTACTCACATAAAATTTTAAGATTAATGGCAGAAGATAGAAAATCTGGAAAATTAAAAAATATAGAACCAGACTCAAAAAGCCAAGTTACATTTGAGTATATAGATGGTAAACCAAGTAAAGTTAAATCAGTTGTGATCTCTTCACAACACTCTGCAGAAGTAAATCAAGATAAAGTAAAAGAATTACTTAGACCATATATGATTAAATCAATCCCTGAGAAATTTTTAAAGGATTTTAAAGAAGAAGAATTTTATGTTAATCCAACTGGAAATTTTGTGATAGGTGGACCGGATGGTGACTGCGGTTTAACTGGAAGAAAAATAATTGTAGATACATATGGTGGAGCAGCACCACATGGAGGGGGAGCTTTTTCTGGGAAAGATCCAACGAAAGTTGACAGATCTGCTGCTTACGCCTCAAGATATATTGCAAAAAATGTTGTTGCTTCAAAAATTGCTGACAAATGTTTAATTCAATTAGCTTACGCCATAGGCGTTTCTAAACCCTTATCAATTTATGTAGATTTATTTGATAATGATTTAGAAAAAAATAAATTTGTCTCAGAAAAAATTTCCCAAAATTTTGATTTAAGTCCAAGGGGCATAAGAGAAATGCTTGGGTTAAATAAGCCAATTTATGAAAAAACAGCTGCATATGGTCATTTTGGGAGGATTCCAGAAAAAGATGGAGCTTTTTCATGGGAAAATATTGATAAAAAGGACTTTTTTAAATAGTTGCTATTGAATTAAAAAAAATTCTTTATATATTCACCATACATTATTGATAATACAAAATGGGCTTTAGCCCATTTTTTTTTGGAACTTTATAAATGTTAAACAAAAGAGCAGATAAATTAGAATTACTTAGAATAGCCGAAGCTGTAGCTTTGGAGAAATCTATTGATAAAGAATTAATTATAGATTCCATGGAAACTGGAATTGCAAAGGCTGCGAAATCCAAATTTGGACAAGAGAATGAAATTAAAGTTTTAATAAATAGAGATAATGGTGATATCGGAATTTTTAGAAAATTAGTAATCGTAGAAAAACCTGAAAATACTAACACTGAAATAAATCTTAAAGATGCAGTAATATTAAGTGAGGAAAATAAAGAAAAAAAAATTGGCGACGAGGTATTACAGCCATTGCCCTCGTTTGATTTTGGAAGAATAGCTGCGCAAACAGCAAAACAAGTTATCAGTTTTAATGTTAGGGAAGCTGAAAGAGAAAGACAGTTCAATGATTTTATTGATAAAAAAGATTCAATTTTAAGCGGTATTGTAAAACGTTTAGAATTTGGAAACGTTATTATAGATCTTGGTAGAACAGAGGCAATTATTCAAAAAAATGAAATGATACCTAGAGAAAATATTAAAGCAGGAGATAGAATAAAAGCTTACTGTTATGATGTTAGGAGAGAAACTAGAGGCCAACAAATATTTTTATCAAGAGCTCATCCTAAATTTATGGAAAAATTATTTGTACAAGAGGTTCCAGAAATTTATGATGGACTAATAGAAATTAAGTCATCAGCAAGAGACCCTGGAAGTAGAGCAAAAATTTGTGTAAAAGCAGTCGATACTTCTTTGGATCCTGTTGGAGCTTGCGTGGGAATGAGAGGATCAAGAGTACAGGCAGTAGTTAACGAACTTCAAGGTGAAAAAATTGATATAGTAAATTGGTCTGAAGATCCTGCAATAGTTGTATCTAATGCATTGTCACCAGCAGAAGTTCAAAGAGTTAATGTAGATAGTGCTTCAAAAAAGTTAGACGTTATTCTTAATGAAGAAAATCTAAGTAAAGCAATAGGTCGAAGAGGTCAAAACGTAAGATTGGCTACAAAATTATTAAATTATGAAATTAATATTATGACTGATGCTGAAGATTCAGAAAGAAGACAATTAGAATTTAAAGAAAAAACTGAAAACTTTGTTAAAAATTTAGAATTAGACGAAACATTGGGTCAATTATTAGTAGCAGAAGGTTTTTCTTCAATATCTGATATTAAGGATAGTACACCGGAAGGTTTAATGAAAATTGAAGGAATAGAAGAAGATACTGCGAAGGCTTTAATAGAAAGAGCAAAAGAATTTCATCAAAAGGATCAAGAAGATATAACAAAAAGAATAAAAGATTTAGGACTTGAGGACAATTTAATAAATCACAAAGGCTTAACGCCAGGAATGTTGGTTACTCTTGGAGAAAAAAAAATATTGAATCTTACCGATTTTGCAGATCTTGCCTCTGATGAGTTAACAGGCGGTTTTGATATAGTTAAAGGTGAACGAATTAAAATACAGGGTTATCTTGAAGACTTTGCACTTTCAAAAGATGAAGCTGATGAATTAATTATGTCAGCAAGAAACATAATTTATAAAGATTGAGTAATGAAATATGGACAAGAAAAAATCAAAACTTACAATATCTGGCATAGCCAAAAAATCTATAGAAAGTATAGAGAAAGCAAAAACTCAAAGTAAAAATTCAGTTGTTATTGAAAAAAAACTTAATAAATTTTCACCAAAAAGTAATTTTAGTAAACCATCTAGTGTAAGGTCAAAACCTCCAATTAAAACAACTAGACCTAGTATAATACCAAAAACTTCAACACCAATAACAAATGATTATGAGAGGCGTAAATTGGCTGAGCAAAGAGCCACAAGAAGACTAAAGGGTGATGCGGGAGACAAGGGAAAACCAACAAAAAAAAGAGAATTAAAGCTGACAGTTTCAAGAGCATTAAGTGATGAAATAGAAGCAAGATCTAGAAGTATGGCATCACTTAAAAGAGCCAAACAAAAAGAAAATAGAGAACTTACAAAAGAAGAAATTCAAGAAAATTTAAAACCAGTTAAAAGAGATGTAAATATTCCAGAAGCAATCACAGTTCGAGAGTTAGCAAATAGAATGGCAGAACAATCAAGCAACGTTATAAAACATTTATTTGGAATGGGAGTTACTGTAACAATAAATCAAACCTTAGCAGCAGATACAGCAGAATATTTGGTTAAAGAATTTGGGCATAATCCTATAAGAGAGACTAAAGCTGAAGAAATTATAAAAAAAATAAAAGAGACAAGATCTGAAAATTTAAAAAATAGACCTCCAATAGTAACTGTAATGGGCCATGTTGATCACGGTAAAACCTCTGTTTTAGATGTTCTAAGAAGTGCAAACGTAGTATCTGGAGAGTTTGGAGGTATAACCCAACATATCGGAGCTTATCAAATAGAACATCAATCCAATAAAATTACATTTATTGATACGCCTGGACACGCTGCATTCACAGAGATGAGGGCTAGAGGATCTAAGCTAACTGATGTTGTTGTGTTGGTTGTTGCAGCAGATGATGGTGTAAAACCTCAAACAATAGAGTCGATCAAACATGCAAAAGCAGCAAAAGTTCCTATTGTAGTAGCAATTAACAAATGTGACTTGCCAGAGGCAGACCCACAAAAAATTAAAAATCAACTTCTAGAGTATGAATTAATTGCAGAAGATTTATCTGGAGACACGTTGATGGTTGAAATTTCTGCAAAAACAAAAAAAAATTTAGATAAACTTGTTGAGTCTATTGTCTTACAAGCTGAAATATTAGACTTAAAAACTGATTTTGATTCAAAAGCAACAGGCATAGTTTTAGAATCAAAAATTGATGTTGGAAGAGGAGCTGTAGCAACAGTAGTAGTGACTTCAGGTACAATTAAAAAAGGAGATTTTTTTGTAAGCGGATTAAAGTGGGGAAAAGTTAGAGCTTTAATTAATGATAAAGGGCAAAATATAAATGAAGCTCCACCATCATCACCTGTAGAAATTTTAGGTATTAATGGTGCAGCAAAATCTGGAGATGATTTTATTGTTTTAGATACAGAAAAAGAAGCTAAAACTTTAAGTGAAAATAGAGCGGAAGAAAATAAAAGTGGTGGAAATCCATTAACATTTGCAACTCAAGACTCTGCTTTTGCTGATAAATCTATTGATGAATTAAATATTATAGTGAAATCAGATGTTCATGGATCATCTGAGGCAATTAAAAGTGCTATTAACCAGATCACACATGAAGAAGTTAAGCCTAAGATTATATTATCAGATATTGGGATGGTAACTGAAACAGATGTTACTTTGGCAAAAGCTTCAAATGCTGTCTTAATTGCTTTTAATGTTAAACCAAGTAAGGAAGCAAAAAAATTAGCAGAAAATGAAAAAATTAATATCGTTTCTTACAATATAATTTATGAAGTTTTGGATTACATAAAACAAAAAATGTCAGGTTTACTTTCTCCTGATGTTCAAGAAACTGTTACTGGAACAGCTCAAATTTTAGAAATATTTAAAGTGTCAGGAACGGGAAAAGTTGCAGGATCAAAAGTTATTGAAGGTGAAATTTCAAGTGGATCAGATGCTAGAGTTATTCGTGATGGTGCAATCATATATACTGGAAAAATTAGCACAATTTTTAGAGAAAAAAACCAGGCTAAACAGGTTAGCAATGGGCAAGAATGTGGAATAACACTTAAAGACTTTATAGATTTTCAAAAAGACGATACAATAGAAGCTTATAGCGTCACATCGACGGAAAGAATGATATAATGGCTGACAGAATAGGCAAACCAGTTTCACAAAGACAATTACGTGTCGGAGAGATGATTAAGCAATCTTTAGGCATGATTTTTTCTAGAAATGAGGCTAAGGTGCCGAATTTAGAAACTAACACTATTACGGTTACAGAAGTAAAAATGAGTCAAGACCTTAAAATTGCAAAAGCATATGTATTACCTCTAGGAGGAAAAGATACAGATGAAGTTATTAAAAAATTAAAAGAGTACTCTTTTTTAATAAGAAAAGTTTTGTCTAAAAAAATAATTATGAAATATTTACCAAAGATACTTTTTGCGAAAGACGATTCTTTTGAATATGCAGAAAAAATTGAAAATTTAATAAAACAATCAAATAAATAGGAAAAAAAATAGTATGACGAAAAAAGCAGAAGAATTAAAAATGCATGGAAAGGACACTGGTTCTTCAGAAGTACAAATTGCATTATTAACAGATAAAATTGAAACTCTTTCAAAACACATTAAAGAATTTAAAAAAGATAAACATTCTTCAGTGGGGTTATTAAGAGCAGTAAATAGAAGAAAGAAATTGTTAGAATACTTGAAGAAAAATAAAATGGATTCTTACAAAAATGTACTGTCGAAATTGAATTTAAGAAAATAGAAATCAAGATAGATAGAACGGAATGGAATGAAACGAACGAACGAAATGGAAATGAAATGTTTAAAGTATATAAGAAGGAAATTGAAGTAGCAGGCAAGAAAATAAGTTTAGAGACAGGTAAAGTAGCAAGACAAGCAGACGGAGCAATCATCGCTTCATGTGGTGAAACAGTTGTTTTAGCAACAGTGGTAGGAGCAAAGAAAGTTAATCCAGATATGGACTACTTTCCGCTATCAGTAAACTACCAAGAAAAATATTATGCAGGTGGGAAAATTCCAGGTGGATTTTTTAAGAGAGAAGCAAGACCAACTGAAAGTGAACAATTGATCTCAAGATTAATTGATAGACCTATCAGACCTTTGTTTCCTGGTGAATTTAAAAATGAGGTTCAGTTATTACCAACAGTAATTTCATATGATAAAGAAAATCAACCAGATATTTTAGCTATTACTGCATCATCAGCAGCATTAGCTATCTCAGGTATGCCATTTATGGGTCCTGTAGGAGCGTCTAGAGTAGGTTATGTTGATGGTAAGTACATTCTTAACCCATCAAAAGCTGAATTAGAAAACTCTTCTTTAGATTTAGTTGTAGCAGGTACTAAAGATGCTGTGCTAATGGTTGAGTCTGAGACATCAGGTTTAACAGAAGAAGTAATGTTAGATGCAGTTAAATTTGGTCATGAAGGCTTTGTTCCAGTAATCGAAATGATTGAGGAACTAGCTAAAGAATGTAGAAAGCCAGAATGGACAGTTGAGAAAAAAGATTTATCTGAAGTTAAGCAAAAACTTGAGAGTGAATTTACTGAAGATTTAACTAAAGCTTTTGCAACAATAGATAAGCAAGATAGATCAAATCAAATTTCAGAAATATCTGAAAAAGCTAAGCAGCTTTTTGCTGATAATGAAAATTACTCTGATTTTAATGTTAATGATGAGTTAAAAAATCTTGAAAAGAAAATTGTTAGAACTGATATTCTTAAAAACAAAAAAAGAATTGATGGCAGAGGTTTAGCTGATGTAAGAGCTATCGAGTGTGAAGTTGGTGTTTTACCAAGAACTCATGGTTCAGCATTATTTACTAGAGGGGAAACACAAGCGATTGTAGTCACTACTTTAGGTACTTCTGATGATGAACAAAGAATAGAAAGTCTAGATGGACAGTCCAGAGAAAGATTTATGCTTCATTACAACTTTCCTCCTTTTTCAGTTGGTGAAACTGGAAGAATTGGAACTGGAAGACGTGAAGTTGGTCATGGAAAATTAGCATGGAGAGCAATTAA